>OFGH01000348.1_pt1 | contig 43835 bp, 36 predicted proteins | sample 1521721 | NCBI WGS metagenome assembly OFGH01 (sample SAMEA3504132, study PRJEB24116) | mouse gut metagenome | biome: mouse gut; feature: mouse-associated habitat; material: faeces | place: Denmark | collected 2011
CGCAGGTACCGCCGGCAAGGGCTTTGCCGTTGTGGCCGATGAGGTCCGCAACCTGGCCAGCAAGTCCGCCGACGCCTCCAAGAGCACCTCCGCCCTCATCGAGGGTTCTGTGAAGGCGGTGGAGAACGGCACCCGCATCGCCACCGAGACCGCCAAGGACCTGGTGGAAGTGGTGGAGGGCGCCCAGGAGATCGTCGTCACCATCAACCGCATCGCCTCTGCCTCCAAGCAGCAGGCCGAGGCCGTGGCCCAGGTCACCCAGGGTGTGGACCAGATTTCCAGCGTCATTCAGACCAACTCCGCCACCTCGGAGGAATCCGCTGCCGCCAGCGAGGAGCTGGCCAGCCAGTCCACCATCCTGAAGGAGCTGGTGGATCAGTTCACCCTCAGCGATGAGTTCAGCGGCGGTTCCAGCTTCAGTTCCTCTGTCCCTTCCTTTACCGGCAAGTCCATCTCCTACCAGGATGATGATGACGATTACGTCGCCTACAACAGCGACAAATACTAATTGCTGCCCTGGGGGCCGAAAGGCCCCCATCGCATAAGAACCTGTATCCATAGCCGGACAATGCCAGATGAGCGAGAGGTTTCTCCATCCTGCAAGGCAAAAATCCGCAGAACTACTTGGTGTAATTCAAGGATTTTTAACACAGCAGGGCGAAAAAAGAGCCGGCCAGATGGTATTGGATGGTTGTGAATACAGGTTCTTAGATCACCTTTCAGCGGCTCCGGCTTTCCAATCCCCTCGTAGCCGCCCCGCAAAATGTCCTGTAGCAGCTGATTGACGCGCCTCAGTGTCCGCTTTTCCTGGGTCTGCCAACAGGTGTAGTCGGCCCATCCTTCCTCGGTAAAAGTGATCTTACCCATTGGCCAGCTTCTCCAGCTCCTCCATGGTCTTCGTGACGGTCCGGCCCTCCTCCATTTGGCGGGCGCTTTTGCGCAGATGGTCCATATTCGCCTCCGAATAGAAGGCATCCGAGGCCACCACATCAAAGGGCAGCCGCCTTTCCCGCACGAAGGCTTTTGCAAACAGATTCACCGCTGTGGAGGTGGTCATACCCACATCGGCGCAGAGGGCGTCCAGCTGGCGCTTCAGTTCGGAATCAATCCGGACGCTTAAAGTGGTCTGTGCCATAAGTCCTCACTCCTTTCTCTGATTAGATTGTACCACAAAGAGGCATAAATAACAAGCTATTGTATAAAAATTTTTATACAACGTCCATTATATCCCGAAAAACTGGCCACGGTTCTTTCCCATCCTGTGAATATTTTGGAAAGGATCGGTCCTGGCTATGGAAATTTCCCCCAAAGCTGTGTATAATAAAAAGAACCGCAAATAAACAAAATTTATATGGAATAAGGAGCGAGACAATGAGCCAGGAGCTGAACCGGGTGAGGCTGGGGGAAGGCGTGCACTTCACCAGCATTCGGGACCGGAAGTTCAAGCATAACTGCATCAGCATCAACCTGCTGACCCCTCTGGAGGAGGAGACCGTCACCGTCAACGCCATCCTGCCCTACCTGCTGCGCCGGGGGAGCAAAAACTGCCCCGACTTCACAAAGCTGGAGCAGACCCTCTGCGAGCTGTACGGGGCCTCTCTCAGCGCCGATGTGGGCAAGACCGGGGGGCACCAGCTTCTCACCTGCTCCATTGTGGGCATCGACGACCGCTTCGCCCTGGAAGGGGAAAGCGTCTCCGCTGGGTGCGCCCGGCTGCTGGGGGAGATTCTCCTGGCCCCCAACATCACCCAGGGAGCCTTTCCGGAGGAGGACTTCCGCCTGGAGCAGCAGAACCTCATCGACACCATCCTGGCGGACATCAACGACAAGCGGGCCTACACCGTCAACCAGTGCCGCGCCCTGATGAACGAGGGCAGCCCCCTGGCCATCCCCAAGTACGGCTGGGTGGAAAAGGCCAGGGAAATCACCCCCCAGGCGGCGGCAGAGCGGTACGCCCGCCTCATTGACACCGCCATGGTGGAAATCTTCTTTGTGGGCTGCGGCGAGCCGGACGGGGCCAGGGAGGAGTTTTCCCGGCTCTTTGGGGCGCTGGAGCGGCATCCTGTCCCCTTCTCCCTCCCCCCTATTGTGGAAAAGGCCGGGGCGGTGAAGGAAAAGACAGTCGAAATGGAGATTGCCCAGTCCAAGATGGCTATGGGCTTTCGCACCGGGGCGCTGGCGGAAAAAAAGCAAATCGATGCCGCCAAGCTCATGTCCTACCTCTACGGCGCCAGCCCCTTCTCCCGCCTCTTCGTCCATGTGCGGGAGGAAAAAAGCCTCTGTTATTATTGCGCCTCCCGCTTTGACCAGGTCACCGGGGTGATGCTGGTGGACATCGGGGTGGAGCGGGAAAGCCAGCCCGCCGCGCGCGCCGCCATCCTGGAGCAGCTTTCCGCCGTGGCGGCCGGGGATTTCACCGATGAGGAGCTGGAATCCGCCCGCCGGGCTTATGTAAACTCCCTGCGCTCGGTCCCAGACAGCCTTTCCTCCCTGGAGGGGTGGTACCTGGCCCAGACACTGCGGGGCAGCCGTCTCACCCCGGAGGAGGAGGCCCAGGACATCGCCCAGGTGAGCCGGGAGCAGGTTATCGCCGCCGCGGGGGCCGTCACCCTGGATACCGTCTTCTTCCTGGCCAGCAAGCCGGGGGAGCCTGAAAAGGAGGAAGAAAGCCATGAATAAAAAAGCCATCGCCTCCCCCTCCCTGGGGGAGCAGTTCCTGCGGGTGGAGCATTCCAGCGGTCTCACCATCCTCCTCTGTCCCATGGAGGGATACTCCACCGCTTACGCCATGTTCTCCGCCAAGGTGGGAAGCATCGACACCACCTTTAAGACCCAGCGGGAGGAGGATTTTGTGGAGGTCCCCGCCGGCATCGCCCACTTTTTGGAGCACAAGATGTTCGAGTGCGACGACGGAGACGCCTTCGCCAAGTACGCCAAGACCGGCGCCTCCGCCAACGCCTTCACCTCCTTCGACCGCACCGCCTATCTCTTCAGCTGCACCGGCAATTTCCGGGAGTCCCTGGAAATCCTCCTGGATTTCGTCTCCCGCCCCTACTTCACCCCGGAGACGGTGCAGAAGGAGCAGGGCATCATCGGCCAGGAAATCCGGATGTACGACGACGACCCCGGCTGGCGCTCCCTCTTTAACCTCCTGGGGGCCATCTACCACGTAAACCCGGTGCGTCTGGACATCGCCGGCACCACCGAATCCATTGCAGAAATCACCTCCGACCTGCTGTACCGGTGCTACCACACCTTCTACAGCCTGGGGAATATGGTTTTGACCGTGGCTGGGAACTTCCGGCCGGAGGAGGTGCTGGAGACGGCGGATAAAATCCTCCAAAAGGGGGAGGATGTCCACATCCAGTGGCGAAAGGCGGAGGAGCCCAGGGAGGTAGCCGCCCCCTATGTGGAGCAGTCCCTTTCCGTCTCCACCCCCCTGTTCCAGCTGGGCTTTAAGGGGGAGGCTGGGGACAGCCTTACAAACCTCCGCCGCCAGGTGGCAGATGAGATTCTTCTGGAGATCCTCTGTGGGGAGAGCAGCCCCCTCTACCGGCGGCTTTATGACAGCGGCCTCATCAACGGCACCTTTGAATATGAGGTGCTGGCGGGCCGGGATTACCTCTGCTGCATGTACGGCGGGGAAAGCCGGGAGCCTAAGAAGGTCCGGGAGGCCATCTGCCAGGAGGCCCAGCGAATGGCTGCGGAGGGCATCGACCCGGACGCCTTCCGCCGGTGCAAGAAGGCCACCTACGGGCGGTACATCGGGATGTTCAGCCGGGTGGAATCGGTGGCCAGCCTGATGATGGGCTCCTATTTCGCCGGGCTGGAGAATATGTATGAGCTGCTGGACTGGGTGCGGAACCTCACCCTTCCGGAGCTGGAGCAGCGCCTGCGGGAGGACCTGGACCCCCGGTACAGCGCCCTTTCGGTGGTGAATCCTGCGTAAAAATTGCCAATCCGAGCTGCTATCCACGCCTGCCTTCTTTTTCTTTTTGCGGGAAAAGAAAAAGAAGCAAAAAGAAAAGCGGCTCCTATCACCGGCAGGCTGTACAGGGCTGGGAGTCCTGGCTCATCTGCCAACCTGATTTCCTAAGCAACCAAGAAAGGAAGTTTCCAAACTATGTCAGAAGTCATCAGCTTTCCCGGAATGGGTCTCAGCTTCGATGTAAGCCGGGTGGCCTTTTCCATCGGCAGCTACAACATCTATTGGTACGGCATCACCTTCGCCCTGGGCTTTTTGGTGGGGATGTGGTATTTCCACCTTCGGGCCCGGAAGCTGGGCATCCACCCCTACGACGGCCTGGATGTTCTCCTCTGGGCGGTGGTGGGGGGTGTTGTGGGTGCCCGGACCTATTTTGTCATCTTCCAGTGGGATATGTACAAGGATAACCTTCTAAAAATCTTCGCCTTCCGGGAGGGGGGGCTCGCCATCTATGGCGGCGTTATCGGGGCTGTTCTGGTGGGCTGGCTCGTCTGCCGGGTGAAGAAGGTCCCCTTCCTTCCTGTCCTGGACGGAGGCCTCACCGGCCTGCTGCTGGCCCAGGCGGTGGGCCGCTGGGGGAACTTCTTTAACTGCGAGGCCTTCGGCTGCAACACCACCCTTCCCTGGGGGATGACCTCCAACACCATCTCCCGGTATCTCTTCAACATGGCGGATACCCTGGCCGCCCAGGGGGTGGCGGTGGATCCCACCGTTCCGGTGCACCCCACCTTCTTCTACGAATTTCTTTGGAATCTACTGGGATTTTTGCTGCTGGCCTTTGTCCTCACCCCCCGGCGGAAGTACGACGGCCAGGTGAGCCTTGGCTATATGGCCTGGTACGGTTTGGGGCGGTTCTTCATCGAGGGCCTGCGCACCGACAGCCTGATGCTGGGCCAGTTCCGGGTGAGCCAGCTGCTGGCCCTCTGCCTCTGCGCCGCCTCCCTGGTGGCAATGACAGTCTTCCACATCCGCCACAGGAAGGCGCCCGCCGTCCTCTACGTGGATACAGAGGAAAGCCGGGCCCGCATAGCTAAGGTGGACGCCGAAATGGCGAAGGACGTCAAAAAGGGGACGGAAGAAGAAACCTCCGGGGAGGACGCACCCCCGCCGGAGGGGACTGGGGATTCTTCCACCGACGGCGAAACCCCGCCAGAGACCCTGGAAGAGACTTCGGATACGCCAGCACCGGAAGAGGAGCAAACCTCCCCTGCTGGCAGCCCAGAGGAGGCTCCCCCTGCCCCGCTGGAGGAAGACACCCAGGAAACAAAAGAGAACCAATAGAAGGGAGCTTGGCTATGGCTGCGATTATTGATGGAAAGGCCATCTCGGAGCAGATTCGCCAGGAGCTGGCGGCGGAGGTGGCTGCGATGAAGCAAAAGGGCGTCACCCCTGGTTTGGCGGTGGTGCTGGTGGGGGAGGACCCCGCCTCCCAGGTGTATGTGCGCAACAAGCTCCGGGCCTGCCAGCAGATTGGCATTTATTGGGAGGACCACCGTCTTCCAGCGGAAACCACCGAGGAGGCGCTTTTGGACCTCATCCGGGAGCTGAACCGCCGGGAGGAGATTCACGGCATTCTGGTCCAGCTCCCCCTGCCGGGGCAGATTCGGGAGCAGGCGGTGATTGAGGCCATCGCCCCGGAAAAGGATGTGGACGCTTTCCATGCCCAAAACGTGGGGCAGATTGTCCAGGGTCAATACCGCTTCCTTCCCTGCACCCCCGCCGGCGTGCTGGAGCTGATTCGCCGCTCCGGCATCTCTGTGGAGGGAAAGGACTGCGTGGTGGTGGGCCGCAGTAACATTGTGGGCAAGCCCATGGCGATGCTGATGCTCCACGAAAACGCCACCATCACCATCTGCCACAGCCGCACCAGGGAGCTTCCGGCGGTCACCCGCCGGGCGGATATCCTCATTGTCGCCATCGGCAGGGCAAAGTTTATCACCGGGGATATGGTGAAGGAGGGGGCTGTGGTCATTGATGTAGGGATGAACCGGGACGAGAATGGAAAGCTCTGCGGGGATGTGGACTTTGCCGCAGTGGAGCCCAAGGCGGGGCATATCACCCCCGTCCCCGGCGGCGTCGGCCCTATGACCATCACCATGCTGATGAAGAACACCGTCACCGCGGCCCGGCTGGCAGGGAGGAAAAAATGAGCCACTTCTGCACCTGTACCGACCGCACCTGTCCCCTAAATCCTGCAAACCACTCCAAGGGCTGCGACCCCTGCATCCAAAAATGCCTGAAGCAGGGGGAAATTCCCAGCTGCTTCTTCCATGCTGTTGGCGGCGGGGCGCGGCCGGAGGCCTATACATACCAGGGGTTTGCCCGGTTTGTGGAAGCCCACAAGGACGGCCTCTCCCCTATCCCCCAAGCTCCTTCTGAATAGCAGACGCTGGCATAATTCAAGCAGTGAAAAGGCAGGCGGTCTGGTACATCATGTGTACTGGGCCCCTGCCACTCTTTAAAAACGGGGTTGCCAGAGTATTCTTTGGCAATCCTATAAAAAATTTTCTACAAAAATCCTGTTAAATCTTGCTATCCTCCAAAATCCTGTTATAATAATATAAAATTATATTTATTTGGAGGGGAATTTATGGGCGAATTATGGAAATTCTCTGCTTTGTTCCTTTTGGCGCCCCTGATGCTGGCAGCCGGTTCCACCACCGCAATGGCGGACCTCCAGGATCACTGCGACAGCGGCTCCGGCCCTGGCAGCTACCAAAACCTGGAATCTCCCTCTTCCGACTACATCCACTGGAGCTCCCCGCCAGACGGCAGCTATCTGATCCAAAGCTCCAACCGCCAGGAGGCCTCCGCCCTTTACGAATGCCCTGGCGGGGAGCGGGCCACCATTGCCATCTACAGCCGGCACGGCTCCTTTGCCTCCTGGGATGGGGATCGCCTTGTCCGGGGCGGCGGGGAGCATCCCCTCCTCTATCACCCCGCCTGGGACGAGGTGTATTGCCAGGGACAAAGAATGGTCTACAGCACCGCTTCTGGGGAGTTTGCCTTCCAGGAGGAGGAGACCCCCTCCGGCCTGGTTCCTTTTGGACTTTCGGTGGAGACCTCCACCGACGGACAGGACTTTTTCCCCGCCGCCTGGGAGCTTTGCTCCGCCTGGCGGGAGGGACCTGATTCCTATTGGTACGAGGTATACGATGTGGAGCTGGAGGAGGGAGTTCGCTTCCTGCGGGTGCTCCTCACCGACCAAACCTCTATCCAGATTCAGGGACGGGATAACCGCTATTCCTTTGCGATGAGCGGCGGCCTTGCCCTGGCCTCTGTCACGATCACCGGGGTGGAAGAGGAATCCCCCGATATAGATATTCCGGGGGAGGACAGCGAGGGGGACCCCGGCGCCTACGATGAAGACTGGGAGGACTGGGAGGACTGGGAAGATTGGGAGGATGATTACTGGGAAGAGGAGCCGGAGCTGCCTTTCCCCTCCCTTCCCATCTACCAGCCGGAGGAGGAAAGCTGGGAGGACCCCTCCTGGGGACCTGACCTCCGCTGGGAGGAGGATCCGGCTTTTCCGGAGGAGCTGCTCCAGTCGGATGAGCCGCTAGAGGAGGAAGCCGGCACGGACTCTCCCGCTCCCCCTGCCTCTTCTAAAAGCGCGCCCAAGGCGGCAAAGAAGCCCTCCTCTCCAAAGGCTTCGTCAAAGGCCGGTTCCCAGAAGGAGCCAGAAAATGAGGCGCCGGAGGAGGAAGAAAAGGTCATCATCCCGGTCTATCTTTCCCCTCCTCCCCAAAGCTCCTCCAACCTCTGGCGGCGGATAGTGGAGCCGGACATCATAGGCATCCTGTTCATCTCCTCCTCCCTGCTGATATCCGCCTTCCGCATCCTTTGGGAGCAGGACCGGTAATTACAAATCCTGGATGTTCATTTTCTCCACCTGGTCCTGGCGACGGCGGCGGACCCTGCCGCGCCCTGCCCCATAGATGGCCAGGTGCACAAGGCACGGAATTCCTCCTCCTATTAGAAACCCTATAGCAGCGGCGGGGAGCGTGGTGGCGGAAAAGGTGTAAAGCAGCCCCACCAGCACACAGAGGGCCGGAAGGACCAGCCCCGGCCAGCGGCTTTCCCGAACGCTGAGGAAGTATTGCAGGAAAAATTGCCCAATAAGCATGGTCAAAGCCAGTATAATTGTGAAGGTCACTCTAGACATCGGTATCTCCTCCCTTTTGGGTCTTTTGGTACTCGCTAATCAGCAGCTTCGCGGTGTCAAAATCCAGCTTGTCATTCATGGCAAGACGCTTTATCAGGGTGACATAGGGGTCCGCGGCGGCGCTTTCCCCCAGCTGAATCTTTTGGATGAGCCGGTCCAGCCGCAGGCGCACAGTGGGGTAGGTCACCCCGTAGATCTTCGCCATCTCTTTGAGGGAACCGGAGGCCAGGACAAACTTCCGGATGAAGCCCAGGTCCTCCCGGTCCAAAGCCGCCAGCCATTCCGGCAGGGTCTCCAGTGTCACAAAAACACCTCCTTAAAATAAAATTAAACTAAAACCGCAAGTTCATATTTCATTAAATTAAATATAACATTAAATTTTATTAAAGTCAAGCCTTTTTGCGCAACAAAAGCATCCAATAGGAAAAGCGCCGCCATCCACCTGGGATAGCGGCGCTTTTGGCTTTTTGTGCAGATAAATCCTATCAATCCTCGCCGAACTTGCTGTCGATGAGGGCGATGAGGCTATCCACCGCCTCCACCTCGTCCTCCCCCTTGGCGACGATCTCCACCTCTTCGCCCATAGGCAGGCCCAGGGCCAGAAGCATAACAATGGACTTTGCGTTGGCGTCCTCATCCTCGCTCAGCTTCTTGATGGTGATGCGGGAGCTGAACTTGCTGGCCATGGCGATGAACTCCGAGGCAGGGCGGGCGTGCAGGCCGGTCTGGTTTTTGATGGTGGTGCGTTTGCTGTACATGATAATCTCCTCCTATATTTTCCGGCAGCTCTGAATTTCCCCCAAAGCTGTCCTTTGGTTTACCACAGCTTGCGCCTTTGGCGCGCCGTTACAGCAGCGGCGAAAGCTCCGCCTTCAGGTATTCCTCCACCTGGCTGTTGGTGGGAAGCGTACAGACCTTGGCGGCCAAGGTCCGGGCCTTTTCCATGGTGAGGCCGGAAAGGAGCTTCTTGATGCGGGCCACCGAAGCCGCCCCCATGCTCAGCTTGCTCATCCCCAGGCCCACCAGGACGGCGGCGGCCAACGGGTCTCCCCCCATCTCACCGCAGACGCTCACCGGCTTGCCCTCCTGGGTGAAGGACTTCACCACATAGCCGATGAGGCGGAAGAGGGCGGGGTGATAGTTCTGGTAGTATTCCCCCAGGGCCGGATTCATCCGGTCCACTGCAATGGAATACTGGGTGAGGTCGTTGGTGCCGATACTGGCAAAATCCACCTCCTTGGCGGCCAGGTCTGCCACCAGGGCGATGGAGGGGATCTCCACCATTATCCCCACCTTCACAGCGGGGCTGTAGGGGAGGCCCCGCTCCTCCAGCTGGGCCTTGGCCTGCTCCAGGTACCCCTTGGCCCTGCGGATATCCTCCAAGCTCCCCACCATGGGGAACATGATCCAAAGGTTCCCATGGACCGAGGCCCGCAGGGCGGCCCGCAGCTGGGTGAGGAACACCTCCGGCATGGAGAAGCAGAGGCGCAGGGCCCGGTTCCCCAGGAAAGGATTTTCCTCCTTGGGCAGCTCCATACAAGGGAGCTTCTTATCCCCGCCGATGTCCAGGGTCCGCAGGGTGACAGGGCGATCCCCAAAGGCGGTGAGGACCTTTTTATAAATCTCGTACTGCTCCTCTTCGGTGGGGAGCTGCTCCCGGCCCATATAGATAAACTCGGTGCGGAAAAGGCCCACACCGCTGGTGTACTTTTCGGCAGCCAGCTCCTGGCTGCTGGCGGAACCTACATTTAGGTGGACCGGGACAAGGCTCCCGTCCGCCATTCGGGGCTCCACCCCCAGGAACTCCTTCTCCTGGGCCCGGCGGGCCAGAAAGGCTTCCCGTCGGGTGGCAAACTCCGCCTTCTGCTCCGGGGTAGGTTCGGCGATTACCGCTCCTTCCAGGGCGTCCACCGCCACCTCCTGGCCGTGGGAGAGCTTTTCCAGAATACCCGCAACCCCCAGGAGGGCGGGAATCTCATAGCTGCGGGCGATGATAGCGCTGTGGGAGGTAGCGCCCCCCACCTCGGTGACAATGGCAAGGACATTCTTCCGGTCCAGGGTTGCGGTATCGGAGGGCAGCAGGTCATGAGCCACCACCACCACCGGCTCCGTCAGGGCGGCCAGGTTCTTTTCCGGCACACCGGCGGCCACCCGCAGCAGGCGGTTTTTTACATCCCGCAAATCGGCCACCCGCTCCCGTATCAGGGGATCCTTGGCCTTGCCCAGCATCTTCATGAACTTCTCATAAACCTTGTGGACCGCCCACTCCGGGGCCAGCAGGTCGTAGGAAATCTTATCCCGAATCTCCTCGTCCATGGCCACATCAAAGAGGATATCCTGGTGGGCGGTGAAGATTTTGGCCTTGTCCCCGTTCCCAGCGGCTTCCAGCCCCTGGCAAACGGCCTCCAGCTCCTTCTTCGCTCCCTCCAGCATCGCCTCATACCGGGCAATGGCCTCAGGAGCTTCCGCCTCCGGGATCTCCCCCTCGGTCACCTCTGGTACATAGGGCTGATAAAGGTACACTTTCCCAATTGCAATACCTTCCGATACAGCGTTCCCCTTGTACTCTGTCACGAGTCCTTCATCCCTTCCATCAATATAATCACCTGGTCCAGCCGTTCTACGCGGCTGTACAGGATTTTTTCCAGCTCCGGGCCCGGCTCCAGGAGGTCCGGCACCATCACCGGCAGCATCCCCGCCCGGTGGGCGGCCAGGATGCCGTTGGGGCTGTCCTCCAGGACGATACAGTTGGCGGGCTCCGCCCCCAGCTGCCGGGCAGCCAGCAGGAAGATATCCGGCTCCGGCTTGGAGCGCTGCACCATGTCCCCAAAGGCCATCCCCGTAAGCCATGGGGCGATGCCCGCCTGCTCCAGGAGGGGAAGGGCAACCACCCGGTAGGTGGAGGAGGCCACTGCCGCCGGTATCCCCTCTTTTTTCAGATATTCCAGCAGGGCAAACAGCCCCGGCTTCACCGGCACCGGGCTCCCCGCCAGGTACTCCCGGCGCAGCTGGCGGATGCGCTCCTTCACCGCGTCGAAAGGGTAATCCGGCCCGAATTCCTCCAGGAAAACCCGGCGGACCTCTGTCTCGCTTCTGCCCATAATCCGTTCAATCAGGTCCCGGTAGGGAATCCCCATCTCTTCGGTAGCCTGCCGGCGCAGCCGCTGGGTGAGGCGCTCGGTATCCAGCATCAGGCCGTCCATATCAAAAATAACCGCTTGGATCATCATATTTTCCCTTCCCATACCTATGTAGTGTTCCCGGACCCTTCTTTTAATAGTTTACCAGATTTTTAAGGATAAAAAAAGGGGCTTTTGGATATTCTTTCCGAAATTGCTGCGAATGGACAGGCTCTCTTGCCCATCTTTGGCCGTCTGGACATTTGCACTTCTTTGTGTTTTCTGTTAAAGAGAAAAATTTTATTGTTTTTCGATAAAAATATATTGATTTTCAGTTTTTCATGTGGTATGATAGAGGCAACGCAAGCGAAAAGGAGTGACCCCCTATGTGGACAAAGGATTATTCCATCCGTCTGTCCGTCTTTTTTACCCGGCTTTTTCTGGTGTTGCTGGCGGCAGGGCTTTTTCTGGCCCCCCAGGTGGTGGGCTGGTTTATCGAAAGCGCCGGAGGGCGGCCAGTATACACCGTACGCATCTGCGCCGCCTTTTACTGCTGCGCCGGACCGGCGGCGGTGCTTCTGCTCTCTCTGGACCGGCTGCTGGCAGGCATCTCCCTGGGGGAGGTGTTCACCGCCGGGAACATCGCCCTGCTGCGCCGCTGCTCCTGGTGCTGCATGATAGTGGCGGCCATCTGTCTGCTCTTCACCGCCGCCCTGTTCTACTTCCTGCTGGTGGCGGCGGCCGCTGCCTTCATCGGCCTTATACTGCGGGTCATTAAAAACGTCTTCCAGCAGGCCCTGGCCCTGAAGGAAGAAAACGATTACACCATATGAAAGGGGGCTTTCCTTTGGCCATCCTGGTGAACCTGGATGTGATGATGGCAAAGCGGAAGGTCTCCGCCGGGGAGCTGGCGGAGCGCATCGGCATCACTCCCGCCAACCTTTCCATCCTGAAGAACAACAAAGCAAAGGCCATCCGCTTTTCCACCCTGGAGATGATTTGCCGGGCGCTGGACTGCCAGCCCGCCGACATCCTGGAGTATAAGCCTGACAATGAGTGAGGGATGAAACGATGAATAACGAGCCTATCCGCGGGGACGCTCCGGTTCCCGCTTCCCCAAACACGCCCCAAACCCCTGCCCCTTCCGGCCAGCCTCCGGCGCCGGACCCCGCCTACCCCTCTTATCCGGTCTCCCGTCCGGTGGAGCCCTGGCAGTTTTCTCCCCCGCCAACTCCCCGGCAGCCGGTCCCTGCCAGCTCCCTGGACGGGGGGATGACTCTCCTGGTATTCGCCGCCGCCTGGTGCTTTCTGCACCTCTGCTGGCCAGGGTATATGGGGCTGGGGATGTTCCTGTTCACCCTGTTCTTTGCCGGTATAGCCGTGGGCTACCGGCTTTGGAGCGGCTCCCCCATCCCCCGCGGCAGCTATGTATGGCTTGGGGTGATGCTCCTTTCCGCCGCCAGCTTTCCCATCCTGGATAACGGTCTTCTTTCCTGGCTGAACCTTCTGTTTCTGATGCTGATCACCGTTTACTGGGTGGCTGTTTTGGGGGAAAACCGGGTGGAACCCCGCCTAGGTAAGCGCCTCTTGGCCGACCTGCTGAACCACCTTTTTATCGTCCCCTTCCAGAACTTCGGGTGCTTTGGGACGGTGCTGGCGCGCTCCACCGCCAAAACCCGCCTGGGGAAGAATCTGCTCATCGGCGCGGTGACCCTCCTCTGCTCCTTTCCGGTGCTGTGGTTCGTCTGCCAGGAGCTTTCCACCGTGGCGGCGGGCTTTGGGGAGCTGCTGGAGCAGTTTGCCGAGGTCATCAGCCTGCAAAACATCCTTTCCGCCACCACCCTTTTTGCCATCCCCACCGCCTTCTACCTCTACGGGCTGCTCTATGGCAACCAGCACAAGCGGTATACCGGCGGCGTCACCGCGGAAAAGCTGGACGAGGCGGCAAAAAAGCGCCGGGTCCTGCCCCCTGCGGCGGCCTATGCCCTCCTCTCGGTCCTTTGCCTCATCTACGCCCTGTTTTTTGTCATCGGGGCGGCGGAGCTCATCACCTTCTCCCGCGGCGGGGCGCTGACCCCCTACGACTACTCCCAGTTCGCACGGGAGGGCTTCTTCGAGCTCTGCCGGGTATCGGTGGTCAATCTTCTGGTCCTTTGGGGCATCTGGCTCCTGCTGGACACCTCCTCCCAGCGGTCCTCCGTGCCGGCACGGATTTTCTATAGCCTTCTCTGCTGCCAAACGCTGCTGCTTATCGCCCTGGCCCTTTGCAAGATGGGACTGTACATCCACTTCTGCGGGGTCACCTGGCTCCGGGTCTCTACAACCTGGTTTATGGTGCTGCTGGCGGTGATCTTTGGCCTGATGCTCCTCTTCCAGTTTCGGGAAATTCCCCTGGTGCGGTGGACCGCTGCCGCCTTTTGCGTCCTCTTTTTGGCCCTTTGCTGGATGGACCTGGACCGCTTGGTGGTAAAAAACGCCATCTGGCGGTACGAGGAGACGGGGGACGCTATGGCTATCTCCTATGGCGCCCTGGTGGAGCATTCGGTGGCCGGCGCCCCGGAGCTTTACGAGCTGTGGCTGCGGGAATCGGCGAAGGAATCTTCCCCGGTGGAGCCGGAGCTGGTCCGCCTGCTGGAGACTGCCGCCCGCTGGACCCGCTACCCCAAGGAGGAGCTGGGCGGCTTCGGCCACTGGAACCTCCAGCGCGCCCAAGCCTGGAGCCTCTGCCGGCAGTTCCTGCCGCAGCCGGAACTGGAACCGTAAAACGCCAATCCGGGGCGGTGGCTGCTTCTTTTTCTTCTTACGAAAGAAGAAAAAGAAGCAAAAAGAAGAACGGCCAAGGTCACTGTAAAAAAGCGGAACGCAAAAAGCAGCTGGGAAAAAAATCCCAGCTGCTTACTTTTATACGCTGGCTGCCCTATCCGATTCCGTGGCGCAGGCGGTAATCCGCCAGCAGCAGATCCACCATCCGGCCATAGGTAGCCACCCCCTGGGGCTGGCTGTTCACCTTCAAATATGTATCGTTCACCTTGGTGGAAAACTCCCCGAAGGAGGTGTGGTGGGCGTTATAGTAGGCGGAGCTGGCGGCGAAGTCCCGGCGCACCCCGTCGGAAAGCCCTTCCATCGCCTGCTGGTAGCGCGCCGGGTCCTTGGCGTAAAGGGCGTTGCCGGCGTGGATAAGGGCGGTGGCGCTTCCACTGTACCGGAAGAACGGCTCCTCCGAGGCCCGGCAAGCGGCATAGGCCAAAAAATTGGCCTCATCCTCCCGCATAAAGCCGCTGATATGGGCCAGCTCGTGGCAGGCGGCGAAGGGAATGTCAAAATCGGTGGTGTGGGTGTTGATGTTGGCCTCCACGGTATAGGGGAAGAAGACCCCCACAATCTCCATGTAGGACATGGCCTCCGAGAAAAAGACCGGCTTCACCCGGCAGCGGGTGCTTAGGTAAAAAAAATCCCATTCCGGCTCCGCCTCCATCAGGCGGCGGTAATTTTCCGCCGCGGTAGCCGCCAGCTCCCGGTTTCCCTGGACCAGGAGGCTCACCCCCTTTTCGTCCTCCGGCAGACCCTCCCGCAGGGCGCTGGCCTCCGCCGCCAGCTCCTCGCAGAGGAGGGCCAGCTGCTCCACCTCGCTGGCCCTGGGGGAAAGGCCGCTCATCTGGGTGAAGGTATGGCGGTAATAATTAAAGCCGCCCCCCAGCAGAAAGAAGGTGAGAACCACCGAGCAGGCCGCGCCTCCCCAAAGGAGGTAACTCCCGGCGATTCGCTTCCGCTCCCCCTTCCCCTTCAAAAGGCTTTTCAGGAAGGAGACCAGCCAAAACACCGCCAGCAGGGAGGCGGCGATGACCAGCAATTCCGCCAGGGAGATGGGGAGCGCGCTGGTGACGGTGAGAAAGGCCCCCGCCCACCGGGGATAAAAGACCTGGCTGTAGACCCGCTCCACCCCGTCCGGATTTCCCCGCGCCAGCCAGACCAGCACGGCCCAAAAAGGCAGCAGGCCGCAAAGGACAGCGCAAAGAATTTGTACCTTCTTTTTCACAGCAGCTTCCCCCCTTCCGTCCTGGCGGTTACTGCCAGAGCCTATGCGCTTACAACACCACAATGGTGATGCCCTGATTGGTGCGGGTATAATCCCGGTCCTTGGCTAGCTCCGGGTATTTGCACACCGCCTGGCGGGCGTCCTCGTAGAAGGGGGAAAATTCATCTCCTGGGATGTACAGTCGGATTTGCCCCTGGCGCTTGCGCTCCTCCAGCTCCCGGCGGACAGCGGTGCGGATGGCCCCGCCCTTGCCCGTGGAGCCATAGCCGTGGATGAGCTTCACCAGGTGGGTGCCGTTGGCCCTGGCGGTGCGCAGGGATTGGCTTAGGAGGCCCTTGGCCGTAGCCACTGTGGGCATCCCCGCCTCCAGGTTCACCACTTTCATCGTCTCCGCCATAAATCCCCGCCTCCAACAGAAAGATAGCAGGCGCCGGGCAGCCCGGTTCCTGCTATCCAGTATAGCATATTCCGACGGATTTTGCCAGGGGAAAGAGGGGTTCCATTTTATGGGAGCGGGTTTTCGTTTTGCCCCCTGTTGCTTCCCCTTCCCCACCCTTCTCTCGCGCATCTTTGCCGTTCTTCTTTTTGCTTCTTTTTCTTCTTTCGCAAGAAGAAAAAGAAGGCGGGCACGGGCAGCAGCCCGTCACGGCAGCGCTGCCGCAGCCTGGAGGACCACCAGCTTCCCCTCCTGGGCGTCACATCGGATGGCGGATCCGGGGGCAATCTCCCGCCGCAAAAGGCGCTCCGCCAAGGGGTCCTCCACCAGCTCCCGGAGGGTTTTGCGCAGGGGACGGGCCCCGTAGGGGCTGCCGCTGGCGGTCCTTGCCACCGTCCGGGCCAGGGCCGGGGTATATTCCATCTCCACCTCCAGCCCTGCCAGGCGCTCCGCCACCTGGCGAAGGAGCAGCCCGGCGATGGCTTCCAGCTGGCCGTCGGTGAGGCTGCGGAAAATCACCGCCTCGTCGATGCGCCCCAGCAGCTCTTGGGGGAAGCTCCGGCGGACCTCCGCCATCACCTCCTCCCGGCAGCGGCTGTCCTCCTGTCCCTGGGGGGTAAAGCCCAGGCTCCGCCGCTGGGTGAGGTATTTTGCCCCCACATTGGAGGTCATAATCACCACCGCGTTTTTAAAGTTGGCCTTGCGCCCCTGGGAATCGGTAAGCTCCCCATCCTCCAAAAGCTGAAGGAGGAGGTTCATCACCTCCGGGTGGGCCTTTTCTATCTCGTCAAAGAGGACGATGGAATTGGGCTTTTTCCGAATCCGGCCGGTAAGCTGTCCCCCGTCGTCGTACCCCAAGTATCCCGGCGGCGCGCCGATAAGGCGGCTGACGCTGTGCTTTTCCATATACTCGGACATATCCAGCTTGATGACCCCGTCCTTATCCCCAAAGAGGCAGCGGCCCAGGGCGCGGCAGAGGTGGGTTTTGCCCACCCCGGTGGGGCCCAGGAAAAGGAAGGAACCCACGGGACGCCAGGGGTCCCCCAGCCCCACCCGGCTGCGCTGGATGGCCCTGGCCACCTTCCCCACCGCCTCCTCCTGGCCCACGACGCTCCCCTGGAGCTGCTGGCAGAGGTCCAGGCAGCGGTTCGCCTCCTCCGCCTCCATCTGCTCCACCCGGATGCCGGTGGCCTGGGCGATTACCGACGCCACCGCCTGGCGATCCACCTCCGGGGCGGCACAGCGGCGACCGGGGGACAGCTCCAGCTGCTGGAGGCGCAGGCGGGAAGCCGCCTCGTCAATAAGGTCGATGGCCTTATCCGGCAGGTAACGGTCGGTGAGATACCGCCGGGAAAGGGAGACGGCGGAGTGGATGGCCTCATCGGTGATACGCACCCCATGGTGCCGCTCGTACCGCTCCCGCAGCCCCCGCAGAATCCCCTCCGCGTCCTCCGGGGTGGGCTCCTCCACCAGGATGCTTTGGAACCGCCGCTCCAGGGCACCGTCCTTTTCGATGGTGCGGCGAAACTCCCCGATGGTGGTGGCCCCGATGAGCTGGAGCTCCCCCCTGGCCAGCTGAGGCTTTAGGATATTGGCGGCGTCCACCGCTCCTTCCGCCGCCCCCACCCCCATGATGGTGTGCAGCTCATCAATAAACAGGATGACATTTCCTGCCGCCAGCACCTCCTCTATAGTGGCCCGGATGCGCTCCTCAAAGTCCCCCCGGTACTTGGTCCCCGCCACCATGGAGGTCATGTCCAGGCTCACCACCCGGCAGGAGCGCAGGTCCCCCGGAACGGTTCCCGCCGCAATGCGCTGGGCCAGCCCCTCCACAATGGCGGTCTTCCCCACCCCGGTTTCCCCGATGAGGCAGGGGTTATTTTTGGTGCGCCGGGAAAGGATTTGAATCACCCGCTGGATCTCCTTCTCCCGGCCGATAACCGGGTCCAGGCGGCCCATCCGGGCCAGGTCGGTGAGATCCCGTCCAAATTTTTCCAGATTGTTTGTGCGTGCCGGCGGCCGGGGCTGTCCCCGTCCCTGGGCCTGGGGCTGCCGGCTGCGGCTGCGCTCCGGCGGCTCCCGCAGGTCGGCGGAAATCATCTCCCGCAGCACCTTTTCCAGCCCGGCGCAGTCCGCTTTGCACTCCCCCAGCACCCGCATCGCGGTGCAATCCGGCTCGTGAAGCAGGGTGAGGAGGATATGCTCGGTCCCCGCCAGGGTCTGGCCGGAGATGCGGGCCTCCAAAAGGGCGTTTTCCAGGATGCGCTTGCACCGGACGCTGAGGTCCCCAGGGGTGAGGGCGGAGAGGATCCCCTTCCCCACCATTCCTTCCACCTGGGACATCGCCTCATCGTACCGCAGGCCCTTCTGGGTCATAAGCATGGCGGCCACGCCGGTGCTTTCCCGCAGCAGTCCCAAAAGAAGATGCTCGCTGCCCACATAGGTGTGGCCCATCTGCTCCGCCGAAAGGAGTGCCAGGTTGATGGCGTTGTTGGCCTTGGTACTAAAACCGGTAAATTTATACATAGGATCAGCTCTCCCGTCCGTTGATTGTGACTTTCATACACCGTTAGCATTGGACGGCTCCTACTTTTTTATTCGCTGTCACCAACTTTATGGGGCAGTCATAGTATGGGTTGAACCCAGGGAAAACGGGTGCAGAGAGGTCCCGCGGCGTCTGGGTTGGGCCACCGCCGTCCGTGCAGCCTGGCGGGCAGGTCCAAAATAACGAGTAGCACGGAGAAATGGAGCGACATTATGTGTAACTGCGGATGCAACAGAGGCTTTCTGGGTCTGGACGAGGACACCCTGATCCTGCTCATCATCGTTTGGTTCCTGGCTACCAACTGCAACTTCAGCCGTAACCGCGGCTGTGGCTGCGGCTGCGAGGTCCCCCAGAACAACGACTGCGGCTGTGGCTGCTGCTAAACTCTCCCGGCTCTGAAAGAGGCGTCCCGGCTCTCTCCCCCCGGAGAGGGCCGGGGCTTCTGCTTTCTATCATATTTCCGCCCCAGGTTGGACTATGCCGGACAGAAAACCACCCCCGGCCGCAGACCGAGGGTGGTTTATGGGTGAACGGTTTTTCTTAGAGATAGATGCCAAAGGCATACACCGCAATGGTGACCACAAAGAAGGCCACCGCCAGCACCCGGATCAGCCGGTTCAGCTTCGCGTCGATGCTGCGGTCCTGGACTCCGCTCATAAAGGAACTGCCCCCAGCCAGGGAGGAAAGGCCATCCCCTTTGGGATTCTGGAACATGATAATAACGGTAACCACGATGCTGACGGCGATCATCAAAACCGCGCCGATCATCTCAATTGCGCTCATAAAGCACCTCCGAAATTTTGTGGAGCCTGCGCCCTTCCCCAAAGAGAATTCGGGGCGGCTCCCAACGATTGCCGGGCTATTACAAAAAGAAACAGGACATGGCACAAGGCCGCTGTCCGGCGGGGTCCTACTGGGGCGCAGCCCCTCCCCCGGCGTACCCGGCGAGATATAGCTTAATGATTATAGCACAGTCCGACGTCCTTTGCAAGCAAAATTTCATTTGCCCCTTTTGTGATAATCCACGAAAATGCGGGCAGGATAAGGTACGCCGGTTTGCATCTCTGCGTTTGCCGCAATACCGGCGCGCCCGGCAAGGAAGCTGTTTGCTCCCCTGCCGGGTATTTTTCTTTCAAAAATCCCGCTCCTCCTCGAAGACATCCAGCAAAGCCTGCCGCTCCAGGGCGCCCTTTGGCAGCTCCTCCAAAAGACCGCAAAGGGCGGTATAGATGTCCTCCCGCTCCTCTGTTTCGATAAACCGCATCCGGTTAAAGGGCTTCACAAAGGCGGCGACGGCAGCCTGCGCCTGGGCTTGGGCATCCTCCGCCCCCTCCTTGGCCAGGGAAAACAGCTCTTTTCGCAGATTTTTATAGAGATTGGCGGCCCGTTTGGCGGAGCTGGCCGGTACTCCTTCCATCCCATCCCAGTGGCGGAAGGGGTTGTTCAGGTTTTCCGCCAGCCACTCCGGCTTTCGCCCCTTGGTTATCCACAGGTCCAGCCCCTCCCGCTTTTTGTACAGGCGTTTGGCGGTTTTGGCGGCCTCCTCCGGCAGGCTGGACATCCAAAACCAGGTGAGGCGGGGCAACTCCTCCGGCTTCGGAATCTCCTCCCCAGTGAAGCCGAAGAGGTCCACGGTGGTGAAGGTCTCCAGCTCCTGGAATTTTTTCAGCTCCCGGAAGTTTTGCAGATACCCCGGCTTCCCCCACAGCCGCAGCGAGCGCAGGCGGGGATGCCACCTGTGCAGCTCCAAAAGGTCCAGCTCCTCCAGGCTGTTGCAGCTCACCGAGGCGAGGGCGGGGAGCTCCGGATGGAACGTCACCTTCCCCTTAAAGCTAAGGCCCATCCCTACTCCTTCCCCTGGGGCGTGTATGACGCAGGGGCGTTTCTCCTCCCCCAGCCAGAGAAGGCTGCTGGTCTTCTCCCCCAGCCACAGCTCCTCCAGGCCATCCGGCTCTAGAAGGAGCCGCTGGACACCGCTCCCCCGCAGGTCCAGCCGCTTCTGTCCGTGGCCCTCCAGCCGCAGCTCCATAAGGAGGGGCTCCTCCCGCAGGTAATCCATCAGGCCGGGGTGCCACTGCTTGCACTCCAGGGTGGTGAGACACCGGAGAGGCCGCAGCTCCCGGCAGTCCCCAAAGGGGGTAAGGGCATCCTGGATCTTGGAGGTGCATTCCTTCACCGGCTGCCCCCCAATCTCCACCATCCTCTGGCTGGCGGCCGCCGCCTTGAAGGCCCGCCGCCGCTCCTCCGGGATGCTCTCCCACCACCGCTGGCGGGCGACGCTATAGCCCCCGTCCCAACCGCTGTAGGAGCGGGAGTCCTCCTCCACCAGGGGCGGGATGTTCCCCACATGGATGTAGTTCCCCGGCACCTCCGGCGGGACATTGGTCAGATCATATCGCCCCTGCCAGAACAAAAAGTCCAGGCAGAAGGGCTTTAACCCGGCCAGTCCCCCTGGGGACAGGGGCTTTTCTCCGGTCCAATCCAGGATGAGGACCACCACCCCTTTCTCCTTCACCTTGGTGACCTGGCAGGCGGTGTACTGCTCCAGGGCGCGGTTATAGACACAGAAAACATCGCCGGGCTGGGGCTTCATGGCAGCTCCTCCTTTTTTCTGTCATACTCCCGTAAGGTCAAAGGGCGGGGTGTACTCCTCCCTGGCGGAGCTGCGCTCCTGGCCGAAGCCGGAAAAGCCAAGCCCCTGGGCGATGTCCCGCACCCAGTTGTACTCGAAGGTGGAAAGGCGGCGGTTCAGGGCTTTTCTCTCCATAGGGCGGCAGGGGGTGTACTGGCTCATAAGACTGAGGAAGATATCTTCCACCGGGACTGCCTGCGCCAGCCACCGCAGCAGCCGCTCCGAATCCCTCCGCTCCCCTGGCAGCACCAAATGCCGGACGATGACCCCCCGGCGGAGCATCCCATCCTCCCCCATTTGCAGTGAGCCGGTTTGGCGGACCATCTCCAGGATGGCGGCGGAGGCCACCGCAAAATAATCCGGGGCGTCGGCGCAGTCTGTTCCAAGGGCAGGGTCCATAAACTTCAGGTCCGGAAGGTAGATATCCACATACCCTTCCAGGAGGCGCAGGGATTCCACCTTCTCGTACCCGCCGGAATTGTAAACCACCGGAATCCCCAGCCGCCCCCGGACCAGGTCCAGGGCCTCAACAACTTGTGGGAGATACTGGGCGGCGCTTACCAGGTTCAGGTTCCAGGCCCCCTGCTCCTGAAGCTCCAGGAAAATCTCCCCCAGGCGGGAAACCGTGACCTCCCGCCCGAAGTTTTCCAGGCTGATAGGGGCATTCTGGCAGAAGCGGCATCCCAGGGGACAGCCGGAAAAGAACACCGTCCCGGAGCCCCGCTCCGACTCGCTGCCGCTGATGCAGGGCTCCTCCCACCGGTGGAGGGCCGCCCTGGCCAGCCTGGGCAGCATCCCGGCTCCGCAGCGGCCCTGCTTTTGGGTGCGGTCCGCCCCGCATTCCCGCGGACAGAGGGTGCAATGGGTAAGATCCACCGCCATGGCGAAAAGCTCCTTTCCTGGGGATTTTCTGGTATTATTATAAACCACCGGGGATGAGATTGCAAACGAACAGCAGAAAAACCGCCCCGTTGGAGCGGTTTTTACTTTCATGTAATTAGTTTCTGCAACTGTCTTTCATGCAGCCCTCCAACGGGCGCAAGTTCCCTGTCCCTTAATCGGTAGCCAGGATGAACTGCTCCACCAGGCGCTTCAGGCTTTCCGCCTCGGCGGAAAGCTCCTCGCTGGCGGCGGCGCTTTCCTGGGCGGTGGCGGAGTTGGTCTGCACCACCGAGGAAATCTGGTCGATGCCATCGGTAACCTGGGAGATAGCCAAGGTCTGGTTCTCCACTGCCGACACCACAATGTTCATCTGGGTGACGACGCTTCCGGCGTAGACGCTGGTCTGCTCCAGGGAAGCGGTGACCTTTTCCACCACCTGGCTGCCCTCGGTGACGGCGGCAATGGAGCCTTCAATCAGGTCCTTGGTGGACTTGGCCGCTTCATCCGACTTGGATGCCAGGTTGCGGACCTCATCGGCTACAACGGCGAAGCCCTTGCCGGCAGCTCCGGCTCTGGCGGCCTCCACCGCGGCGTTGAGGGCCAGAATGTTGGTTTGGAAAGCGATATTTTCAATGGCAGCGATGATTTTGGAAATTTCCTCGGAGGAGCGCAGGATTTTCTCCATCGCGGCGTTCAAATCCTTCACATAGCTCACGCTGGTACTAAGCTGCGTATCCGCCTGGCCGACAAATTCCCCCGCCCCCTTGGCGGCGGCAGCGGTCTGCTTCGCGCTGTTGGAGATATCGGCGATGGTAGCCGCCAGCTCCTCCACCGAGCTGGCCTGCTCCATGGAGCCTCCGCTCAAGCTCTGGGCGCCGGAGGAAACCTGGCCGCTGGCGGAGGAGACCTCCCCGGCGGAGGAGTTTATCTGCCGCATGGTGCCGCTCAGCTTTCGCTTCAGGGTGCGCATCGAGGTAAGGATGCTTTGGAAATCACCTATATAGGCTTCGCGGTTTGCCGAACGGACATCCAAATTCTGATTGGCTATTTCGGTAAGGACGTGGGCGATGTCGTTGATGATGGCGTTCAGGCCCTGTATCATCTCCGCCGTGGAGCGGGTCAATTCCGCCGTCTCATCCCGGCCGGTGGCCTGGGGAACGGGAGAGGACAAATCCCCTTCCACCAGCAGCTTCATGCGCTCGGCGCAGGCCCGCATAGGAATGCTGATGTTGTTGGATAGCTTTACCGCCACTATAATCGAGGCCAGGCTGGCCCCAATTATAACCAGCACATTCAGAAACATCCCAACGTATGTATCGGTTAGATAATCCTTCTTCATGGCGGTAATGGCAACGCTCCAGCCATCTGTGCCGGCTACCGGGGCATAGGCCGTATACCGGGGGCCTTCGGAAGTGTTATAATCGTCAAAACCGCTCTTCCCCTGGCGCATCTCGGCGTGGATGGCAGCCAGTTTGCTGAGGGACGCGTCTGCCTGCGCCTCCCGCTCAATATTCTGGGTCGTGATTGTTTCCAGGGTGGTGTCGGCGATGGTATCACCAGACTTGTTGATCATGTAAGCCCGGCAGTTTTCGCTGACCTGGATGGAGGAGACAATATCATTGAGGAAGGTCTCCGGAGGGACAAAATAGACAACCCCTGCAATTCGCCCGTTCTGGCTGCCGCCGGCGTAGATAGGCGCAGCCACCATGATGGACAGCTCTCCCGTCACCTTGCTGACCAAGGGCTCGGACACATAGACATTGCCCTTCATCGCCTGCTGGACGTATTCCCGGCTGGAGTAGTCGTTGCCGTCAAAAATGCTGATGCCGTTGGCGCCGACGATGTTGCCCCGCTGGAAGCCGTGCATCCGGATGCGCTCATCCATTATGGCGCGTTTTTCCTCCACCGGCACAGTGGAGTCGGACAACTGCGGAACGTAGCCCGTGTCCATGGCTACATTCTTGTAGGCCGTCAGCTCCTGGCTGATGCGCGCCGCCGCCAAAACAGCGGTTTCGCTTAACATGCGGTCCACTGTGGAAACCGTGTTTTTGTAGTTAAGCGTAATACTGACCGTGCCTACCAAGACCAGGGCGGTAACAACGGTTGCCATCAGGCATACGGTGATTTTCTTGCGGATACTCTTCATCTCTCTGCACCTCAAAATCTTTTTTACAGCTGTGCAACTGAATTGTGCCCCTTGCCACAAAGGACGGCCACCACTATACTATCACTAGTATAGTGGATAAACCGCCTTTTTGTCAATGATTTCCACATTTCTTGGCAAGTTTATATTGCGGCGGGCCGTTTTATCCCTGCCTGTATCTTTTCAAGCAAACTCTGTGCAGGCCTTTTGGGAAAATATTGCCCATAGAGGCTCCCCCGGCAAAGCCAGAAGAAGACACAAAAAGACCCAAAGGAGAGCGGACCAGCCGCTGTACCCTTTGGGTCTCTTTTCATATGTAGATAGTTGGAGGTCCCTCTTCCCAAAATCCCTATGCCGGAATCTTCGGCAGGGGCAGTAGCCGGGGGCGCAGGTCGCCGCACTCGTTAAGGCGGCCCTGGTAAACCAGCTGGGCGCCGGCAATTTGGACAAAGTCCTGGGGGCGGGCCAGGGAGATGTCCTTCTCCAGGCTCCAAATGCCGCTTTCCCACAGGACATAGGCCACAAACTGGGAGCAGACAAAGTGATGGCGGCGGTGGAAGGGAATCCCCGCCATCATGGTGAAGAGCCCCAGGAAATTGTACCGGTAGGCCCATTCCTCCTCTTCAAAGCGGTGAATGGAATCCCCCAGGAGGCGGTACTGCTCCTCGCTTACCCGCACCCGGTAGACAGCGCACTGCGTGTCCTTATAGCGGCGGTAGATTCCCCGGCCTGGGGTCTCCCGCACAAAGCCGCTGGCAATGGGCATCCAAAGGCACTGGCGGCCAAAGCTGTACAGCTCCCGGAGCTCCCCATCCAGAGCGATGGAGGCGTGGTTATAGGGGGTGCGGTTAAAGAGGTGCAAAAACCGGGAAAACCTTGTTCCCGTCTGGCTGGTGACGATGTAAATATCCCGCATGAAGAGCCCCTCCCTTCCTGTAATTTCTTCTCTGCATAATAGTACGACGAAAGGGAGGGAATTACTTCACATCCCGACAAAAAATTTTCTTTTCTGCCCTGTCAGTCGCTCAAAAGGCTGAGGGTGATGTCATACTTGGAGTCGCTGGCCCTTTGGAGCTTCGCCTCCTTGGCGTATTTCACCACCGTGGCGGAGGATTTATTGATGGGCTGAAGGGTTCCGGCTCCGGCCACGCACCCGCCGGGGCAGGCCATCCCCTCCAGGAGGTAGCCGTTGTACTTTCCGGCCCTGGCCATTGCCAGCAGCTTTTTGCACTCCGCCAGGCCCTGGGCGCTGGCGATTTTCACCTCCCGCTCCGGGTCCATTTCGTGGATGACGTCGGCCACCGCCTTGGCTACCCCGCCTCCAACGGCGAAGCCCCGTCCGGCGCCGGTGCCCTCCTCCAGGGGCTTTTCCTCTGTGATGAGGCTGAAGTCCACTTCCTTGGCCTCAAACATCCCCATCAGCTCCTCAAAGGTGAGGACAAAGTCCACGTCGCTGCGGATGGTGCGGCGGCTGGCCTCCAGCTTTTTGGAGGCGCAGGGGCCGATAAAGGCAATTTTGCAGCCCTTGTGCTCCTTCTTCTGGAGCCGGGCGGTGAGGACCATGGGGGTCATGGCCATGGAGATGCAGTGGGAGATGGTGGGGAACAGCTTTTTCGCCATCACCGACCAGGAGGGGCAGCAGGAGGTCGCCATAAAGGGCTGCTCCTCCGGCACCGCCCGCAGGAAGTCCTTGGCCTCCTCGATGGTGCAAAGGTCAGCGCCGATGGCCACCTCCACCACACTGTCAAAGCCCAGCTGCTTCATGGCGGCCTCAAACTTTTCCGGCGGGAGAGCGGGGCCAAACTGGCCGATGAAGGCGGGGGCCACAATGGCGATGACCCGGTCCCCCCGCTTGATGGACTGGATGAGCTGGAAAATCTGTCCCTTATCCGAGATGGCGCCAAAGGGGCAATTCACCAGGCACATTCCGCAGGAGACGCACTTATCCTGGTCGATAGACGCCTTCCCCTGCTCGTCGGTGCCGATGGCATCCATACCGCAGGCGGCGGCGCAGGGGCGCTCCATCTTAATGATGGCCCCATAGGGGCAGGCGGCGGCGCACCGGCCGCAGCGGATGCACTTTTCCGGGTCGATAACCGACTGGCCGCTGCGGTGGACCTGGATGGCATCCTTGGGGCAGCTTTCGCTGCAGGGGTGGGCAAGACAGCCCTGGCAGCAATCGGTAACCCGGTACTGCTTTTCCGGGCAGCCGTGGCAGGCAAACTTGATGAGATTGATAAGAGGCGGCTCGTAGTATTTTTCCGCAATGGCGCTTTCGTTCACCCCCATGGAAAGGGGGGCGTGCTCGTCCATGGGGCGCAGCGGCAGACCCATAGCCAGGCGCAGCCGCTCCCCCACAATGGCGCGCTCCAGGAAGATGGATTCCCGGTATTGGGCCACCTCCCCTGGGACAATCTTATAGGGCAGCTCCTCGATGCGGGAATAATCCCCGCCCTCATAGCCCATCCTAGCCACCTCGGTAAAAATCCGGCGGCGAATATCCTGTACCGATGTTTGCATCCCACGCATATCCATTTCTCCTTCCTGGGGTAAACGTCCAAAATGGCGGACTGCCTTTCTCTCTTCTAATTATTCCGGGAAGATAAGAATTTGTCAATCCCCTGGAAAAAATTTTTCCGCCGGCCACTTCGGAGAAGCGACCCTTAATACAAGCGGAAAACCATGGGGTTGCGCAGCTCCTCCAGGGTAAATTTCTTCTTCCCCTGGCGGAGGAAGTACACAACGGCCTCGCCCCGGAGCGGGTCAGCCTGTTCCAGCGCTCCCACCCCGTAGAAGGCGTGGGCCACCCGCAGGCCGGGGACCAGGGGCACCCCATCCAGCTCCGGGACATCCGCCCCGCTGACGCTGTACAAAAAACGGGCCGGCAGGAGGGATTGCCCCAGGCAGGTGGCGGGGGCAAAGATGGTAAGGCGCTCCCGCGCCCTGGTCATAGCGGTGTAAAAGAGCCGCCGCTCCTCCTCCAGGGGCCGGGGGTCCCCGGCGGCATGGAAGCTGAGGGCGTCCGCCATGGGGAACACCCCCTCGATGGCGTCGGCGATTATCACCTGGTCAAACTCCTGCCCCTTGGCGGAATGGACCGATGAAAGGATGATATTTCTCCGCTGGGGACTGTCCAGCACCCGCTCCGCCCCCTGGAGGCTTTCCAGAAAGGCGGCGGTATCCGGGGCGGCCTTTGCAAAGTCCCGCAGCACCGAGAGCTTTTGGAGGTAGCTGCCCCGGTCGTAGTTGTTTTGGCAGCGGTGGTCCAGCACCTGGAGATACTCCAGTTCCTCCAGGATGGTCTCCAGCTGCCGTAGGGGCGGCTGCCCCGCCATCCGGGCCAGCACCCGCTGGACCCAGACAATCCGGCCAGTGTTCCTTCCGGTAAATTCCTCCTCCAGCACCTCCCGGAGAAGATCCCGCGGCTGGGCGGCCAGGGCCCGCTCCACCGCCTTTTTGGAAATCCGGCATGGCAGGAGAAACCAACTGCGGCGGAATGCCTCCTGGTCCCCCGGATTTTGTGCAAGGCGAAGGAGGTTCGTCACCTCCCGCGTGATGGTGTCGGAGCGGTAGCCCAAGCGGCTCTCGCGGGAAAAGAAGGGGATGCCCCGGCGGCGCAGCGTCCACCCCAGGCCGATGCCGGTGTAGCCGGTGCGGTAGAGGACGGCGCAGGTGCGCTCCGGCGGCACCCGCTCCAGCAGCTCCGCAATGCGGCTGTATTCCTCCCCGTGGTCCAGCTCCCGGAGGATGTGCACCGGCTCCCCTTCCGGACGGCGGGTAAAAACCGTCTTGGAATACCGCTGGCGGTTTTGGGCAATAAGGCGGCTGGCGGCGCACACCACCGCGCCGGTGCTGCGGTAGTTTTCCTCCAGCTTCAGAAGCCGTCCCTGGGGCCGCTCCTCAAAGAACCGGAGGAGGCCCTGGGGCCACGCCCCCCGGAAGCCGTAGATGCTTTGGTCCTCGTCCCCCACCATAAAGAGATTCTCCCGCTCCAGCCTGTGCAGAATGCTGTGCTGGAGGCGGGAGGTATCCTGGGCCTCATCCACCAGGATGTAGTCGTACCGCCCGGCGGCCCGCTCCCGAAGGAGGGGGCTCCGTTCCAGGGCGGTATAGGCGAAGAGCAGCATATCGTCAAAGTCCATCAGCTGCTCCTCCCGCTTGCGGGCGGTGTAGCGCTCCAGCAGGCGGGCCAGGTGGGGAACCCCCTCCGGAATTCCCTCCTCCCGGCCGGTGAGGCGCATATTGACGCAGTAGCCAACCGCGTTGGCCGCCCGGCTCAGGACCTCGTCCGAGGCGTACTCCCCGGTGATTTCCCGGTACACCTCCCCCAGCAGCCTTTCCTTCCTGCCCCGCTGCGCTCCACCCTCTAAAAGCTCCGGCAGGCGGCTCCCCCGCCCCGCCGCGTACTCCTCCAGCAGCCGCAGGCAAAAGCTGTGGATGGTGGAAAAGGCCGGGCCACGGGGAAAAAGGCCCCCAAAAAGCCGCTCCCACCGCCGGGCCATGTCCCTGGCTCCCTCCCGGCTAAAGGTGAGGGTAAGGATTCTGCGGGGATCCGCGCCGTGGTTTGCCAAAAGGTTCGCGATACGCGCCGTCAGGACGGTGGTCTTCCCCGCCCCAGGCACCGCCAGCAGAAGAACGTCGCCGGAGACCGCCTCCATAGCCGCCCTTTGCTGCTGGGAAAGGGTGATGCCGTGGTTTTCCTGCATATACCGGGGAATATCCATGGCGTTACGGGATGGGGTGCTGGTCGGAGGCGTAGTCCCGCGCGTCGGTGGACATCCCCTTCCGGCGCAGCAGGCCGTTGACGATGCTCCGCAAAACGCCGAACATCACCGCCAGCAGGGGCACCCCGATGAGCATCCCCACAAAGCCGTACAGCCCGCCGAAAAGGAGGATGGCAAACACCACCCACATGGCGGAAAGCCCGGTGGACTGCCCCAGAATGGCGGGACCCAGGATGTTGCCGTCAAACTGCTGGAGGCCCAGAATAAAGACCCCAAAGAGGATGGCCTGGGTAATATCCCCGCCGATGAGAACCAGTATCACCCCCGGCACCGCCCCGATAAAGGGGCCAAAGTAGGGGATGACGTTGGTGATGCCTACAATGAGGCTAACCAGCGCCACAAAGGGCATCTTGAAGAAGAGCATCCCCAGGGCGCAGATAATGCCGATAATTGTGGAATCAATAATCTTGCCGGTGATAAAGCCGCTGAACTTCTGGTTGCTGTCGTGGGCTACCCGCAGCACCTCGTCCATCACCCGCTTGGGGAGGAAGGCCGAAAGTATTTTTTTCAGCTGGGCGATGAGCTTTTCCTTATCCGAAAGCATATAGACGGAGATAATCACCCCCATCACCACCTCGATGACCGAGCTGGCAATCTTGGTGGCCACCGACACCACCTGGGTGAGGAAGGTGGCGATAAACTCGTACAGAAGGTTAAAGACCTGGGTGAGGGCGGTCTGCACCTCTTTGGAAAGGGTCTCGTCGGGGATATAGGTGATCAGCTGGTTAATCAGCTCGTTGAGGCGCTCGGTGTAAAACCGAACGTTCCCCACCAGCTGGGCGGCGCTTTCCACCAGCACCGGCAGCACCACCATCCCGAAAATGCTCAGGGCCGCCGCCACCAGCAGATAGCTCCCCGCCATTGCCAGGCCGCGGCAGGCTTTTAGGGAAAGGCGCCCGCTCTTCCGCAGGGGGGCCTCCATCCGCCGCACCAGGGGGGAGAGGATATAGGCCAGAACAAAGCCGTAGATAAACGGCAGCAAATACCTTACGATGGTGCGGAAGAATTCCCATATTACGTCAAACTGATCTACCGCGGCGTAAAACAGCAGGCAGGCCGCTACCACCAAAAAGACGTAGACGGCGATGGTTGTATATTTGTTGTTCCAATCAATCTTCTTCAACGATGGCTCATCTCCTCTTTTTCGTTCGTATGGGGGTGTTTTATGCCGGGGCCTATTCCTCCGAAAGCTCCAGCCAGCGGTCCTCCGCCTTGCTGAGGGCGTCCCGCTTTTCCTCCGCCTGGGCGCAGAGCTCCTGGAGGAGGAGGTAGTCCGCCGCCGCTTCCGGGGAGGCGATCTGCTGCTCCAGGCTCCACACCTCCCGCTCCAGCTGGGTCACCAGCTTTTCCACCTCGGCGTATTCCCGGCGGCGCTGGGCGTCGGCCCGGCGCTGCTCCTTCCCCTTGGTGTAGGCGCTTTCCTGGCTCTTTTTCTCCGCCTTTTCCTCCCGCTGGGGCTGGGGGTTTTTGGCCGACTGGCGCAGATAATCGCTGTACCGGCCCTTGTACTGGCGCAGCGCCCCTCCCTCCAGTTCTATGACGCGGGTGGGGATGCGGTCCAAAAGATACCGGTCGTGGGAGACCATAATCAGGGTGCCGGTGAACTCCAGCAGGGCCTTTTCCAGCACCTCCTTGGTGCCCAGGTCCAGGTGGTTGGTGGGCTCGTCCAGGATGAGGACGTTGGACTTTGCAAGGCAGATGACTGCCAGCTTCAGCCGGGCCTTTTCCCCGCCGGAAAGCTGGCTTACCCGCTTGAAGACATCCTCCCCCTTAAGGCCCATGGCCCCCAGCATATTCCGCAGCGGGGTCTCGTAGCTGCGGGGATATGCCTCCCAAAGGGTATCCAGCACCGTCAGGTTTCCATCCAGATGCTCGCTCCCCTGGTCGTAGTAGGAGGCCTTCACCCCCCGGCCCCAGGTGACGCGGGCCTTTGGCTCCACCGGCAGCTTGCCCAGCAGGCATTTTAAAAGGGTGCTCTTGCCGGTGCCGTTGCCGCCGATAATGGCAATCTTGTCCCCACGCTCCACTGCCAGCTCCACCCCCTGGAGGAGGGTCCTTCGCTTCTCCCCTTCCCCCACCGATACATCTAAATCCTCCACCAGGAGGACGTCCTTCACCGGCTCGGCGGCATATTCGTTCAGGTGGATAATGGGAGGCTTCATCCGGGCCTTGGGTTTTTCGGCCGGCGCTTCCTCCAGCCTTTCAATCATCCGGCGGCGGCTTTGGGCCATTTTGGTGGTGGAGGCCCGAACCAGGTTTTTATCCACATATTCCTGGAGCTTTGCAATCTGGGCCTGCTGGGCCTCGTAGAGCTTCTGCTGCCGGGTGTTGCGCTCGTCCCGCAGCTGGATATACCGGGTATAATTCCCCGGAAAAACTGACAGCTCCCCGTACTCCATCTCCCAGATTTTGCTGCAAAGCCGGTCCAAAAAGTACCGGTCGTGGGAGACCACCAGCAGCGCCCCCTTGTAGGAGGCGAGGTAATCCTCCAGCCACCCCAAGGTTCCAAAATCCAGGTGGTTGGTGGGCTCGTCCAGGATGAGGAGGCTGGGCTGCTCCAGCAGGAGCTTGGCGATGGCAAGGCGGGTCTGCTCCCCCCCGCTGAGCTTATCAATCTGCTTATCAAAGCCATGCTCCGCAAAGCCCATACCGGTGAGGACGGTATTGATTTTCACCTGGACCTGGTAGCCGTCCCTGGCCAAAAACGCGTCCTCCAATTCTCTATAACGCTCTCCCAGGGCAATATTCTTCGGCTCCTTCGCCATTTTCTCCGCGGTTTCCTGCATTTTTTCTTCCAGCTCGTAGACATCGGCAAAGACGGAGCGCATCTCCTCCAGGATAGAATTCCCCTTTTGGAGGCCGGCGTTCTGCCTCTGGTAGCCGATGGAAAGGCCACTCCCCCGGACCACCGTCCCCTCGTCCGGCAGAAGCTCCCCGGTGATGATATTCAGCAGGGTGGTCTTCCCCGCTCCATTGATACCCACCAGGCCGATGCGGTCCCGGTCCTCGATGCGGGCGGTGACCTCCCGGAAGATGAGGTCGCTGCCAAAGGACTTCCCAATATTTTCCAGCGTTATTTGCAAGGCGGTTCCCTCTCGTTTCGTAGTAGTACAGGTTTAGTATAGCATATCCCGCAGGAAAAGAACAGAGGGGAACAGGGGGTAATTCACCACCCCACAAACCCCTGGGAGCACTGCCGCCCCACAAAGCGCTCCCCCATGCCGGGGGAGCGCTGGCCCAGCAGAAAGTCCCGGATATCCGCCGGAGGCTGGGGGACGCCGTAGCTCTCCAGCAGCTCCTTTGCCTCATCCAGGAGGGCCAGGGGCAGCTCCGGATGGAGACCAGGCTCCTCCCGGTTTTCCCGGACCAGGCGGACCGGCAGCTCCACCAGGGGGCCCAACAGGGCCATCTTGGAACCGGCCTCACGGTAAAGGGCAGCGGCCAGGCGCACTTGTCCGCCCTGGGGCCGGGGAGCAAGGTCCGGGCTGGGGGAAAGGAGGTTGCTGGGGAGGATATCTTCAGCCTGGCCCAGCCAGTCCTCCAGACACTCCTCCGGCAGCTCCGGGAACTTCCACAGCAGGGCCAGGACGGGGTACCAGCTCCCCGGCTCACCCTCTTCGGCGTCCAACCCCCAGGCCAGAAGAGCCTGCTCCAGGCAGCAGATCAGCCAGGCGGCTTTGCCCCGAAGAGAGACTTTTGCAAAGGGGTGCCGGGCGGCAGCCGCCTGCCTCTCCCGTTCCTCCGGGGACAGGCGCAGCCAACCCAGGGCGGACACCAGCTTTACCAGCAGCCAGACCCCTGTCCCCATCCCGGCAATCATCACCGCAAAGGCAACACCAAACAGGAAGACCCCTCCCAGCTTATCCACGCCTTTCTCCCCCTTCCCCCTTAATCACATCTGGCGGAGGGACGCCGCCTCTTTCTCCACCGGATGTCCCTGCTCCTTTTCCTCCTGGGTCAAAGGACCGGCAGGCGGTACCAGCTCCCGGTTTTTCCGGTTGGCGGCCGCCAGAAGCAGCACCAGCAGCAGGGAAGCCCCCACCGCCAGGGGAATATCCCCCCGGTCCCTTTCCTCATCCCGCGCCACCTCCAGCGTCGCCGCCGAAGGCCCCAAAGGCTCCAGGGCCATAATCTGCCCGCTTAGGGGCACTCTGCCGGCCCGCAGCAGCATTTTTTTGGTGCTCTTCTCCAGAAGGAGCACCTCCCCCCAAAGGCTCCCCCCCTCCTGGAGCGCTCCCTGGGCCGGGGCGGAAACCTCCAGGGTCAGTTCCTCCGCCGTCAGGGAGAGAGGCACCAACACCTGCCACGTGCCGCCGGGGACGGCAAGGCTGTACTCCTGTCCTCCCTCCTCCAGGAAAACAGGCAGGGATTTCCCCACCAGGGGCACCGTCACCGGCCGGAAGGCGGAAAAGCCGTAATCGAAAAGGGCCTTGGTGTCCCGGTAGATGTTCCCGCCGCTGGCCTGGCTGTCCTCCTTGAGGATAACGGCGATGAGCCGCACCCCGTTTTGCTCCGCCACCGTCATCAGGCAGCTGCCGGCGGAGCGGGTCCAGCCGGTCTTGCCGGCGATGGCCCGGCGGTCAAAGGAGCCGCTGCCCAGGGTCAGGGCGTGGTTCAGGTGTCCAAAGCTGTAGGCCCGGTTGGTGGGGGAAGCGGGGATGGTGTAGCTGGAGCGGCCGGCATAGGACAAAAACTCCGGGTAGTCCAGGGCTGCGCGGGTAATTTGGGCCAGGTCCCAGGCGGTGGAGTAGTGGTCCGCCGCGGGGAGACCGTGGGCGTTGGAAAAGTGGGTGCCGGTAAGGCCCAGCTCCCCGGCCCGGCGGTTCATCGCCTCTGCAAAGGCGGCGGTGGAGCCCTCCAGGTGGATGCCGATGGCCGCCGCCGCGTCGTTGGCGGAAGGGAGCATGGTGGCGTAAAGGAGCTGGGCCACCGTCAGGGTCTCCCCCTCCAGCAGGCCGATGGCAGCGGCGTCCTGCATCAGCTGCACCGCTTCGGCAGTGACAGTCACCGGCTCCTCCGGCGCTGCCTCCTCCATCGCCAGAAGGCAGGTCATGATTTTGGTGAGACTGGCGGGCTCCATCCGGCGGCGGGCGTTCTTCTCAAAGAGGACCTGTCCGGTATCCGCGTTTATCAGCACGGCGGCCTGGGCCCGGACCACCGGCGTCTCGGCGGCCCAGGCGGTTTCCCCTCCAAAGAAGGCGAAGAGGACCAGCGCCAACAGCAAAACGCTCCATCTTTTTTCCCGGCCCAATCCTTTCGCCTCCTTTCCTAAGTTCTTAAATTTCTGGGTCGTCCCTTTTCTGTTATCGAAACTCCACCTCCAGGACAAAAGGCTTTTGATTTTCCCCCTGCGCCTGGCGCTTCCTCTTGACTTGGAGCCCACTCCATATTGTATACTGATAGACACAACAACTGGAAAGGAGACCGACTGGGATGATGAAGAGGAGAGCGCTGGGCTGCACCGGCATCCAGGTGGGCGAAGTGGGCATTGGATGCGAGGGGTTTCTGGAAAAATCCAGGGAGACGGTCCGGGAGATGCTGGACGCCCTCCTGGCAGGGGGCGGCAACTGCATAGACCTTTACGCCTCCAACCCGGAGATGCGCGCCGCCGTGGGGGAGGCCATCCGGGGACGGCGGGAAAAATTTGTCCTGCAAGGGCATATCTGCTCCATCTGGGACAAGGGGCAGTACCGGCGCACCCGCCAGATGGAGGAAGTGCGGGCGGGGTTTGAGGAGCAGCTGCGCCTGCTGGATGCCGGCTACCTGGACGTGGGGATGATTCACTACGTGGACAGCCTGGCGGACTGGGAGGTGTGCCGGGGGGAGGTGCTGGCCTACGCCAAGGAGCTGAAGGCCGCCGGGCGCATCCGGGCCATCGGCCTTTCCAGCCACAACCCGGAGGCGGCTCTGGCAGCGGTGGAAAGCGGGGAAATCGACGTGCTGATGTTCAGCGTCAACCCCTGCTACGACCTCCAGCCTGCCAGGGAGGATCTGGAGGAGCTGTGGGCACCCAAAAACTACGAAAAACCGCTGCTGAATATGGATCCCCTTCGGGAAAGGCTTTACGAAAGCTGCCAGCGGCTGGGGGTGGGCATCACGGTGATGAAAGCCTTTGGAGGCGGGGACCTGCTCCACGCCCAGTATTCCCCGGCGGGGGCGGCCCTCACCCCCTATCAGTGTATTCGCTACGCCCTGGACCGGCCCGCCGTCACCTCGGTGCTGGCGGGAGCCAGGACGGTGGAGGAGGCGCGCAGCGCCATGGCCTATGGAGACGCCCCGGAGGCGGAAACGGACTACGCCGCCGCCCTGGCCTCCTTCCCCCGCATCAGCTGGGAGGGCCACTGTATGTACTGCGGCCACTGCGCCCCCTGTCCGGCGGGCATCGACGTGGCGGCGGTGATGAAGTTCCTCAGCCTGGCCAAGGCCCAGGGAGCGGTGCCGGAGACGGTGCGGGAGCATTACGGCCTGCTGCCCCACGGGGCCTCCCACTGCATCGCCTGCCACGCCTGCGAGGGCCGCTGCCCCTTCCAGGTGCCGGTGGTAGAGAAGATGGCCCAGGCGGTCCAGGTCTTCGGGAACTGATGCCTTTTGGGGTCTCCTGCCGCTTCCTTCCTGCCACGGGCCGGGTTCCAAAACCGCTTTTGCAATACGCGCCGGGGAATTTCCACCCCGGCGCGTTTTCGTTTCCCGCTATTCTCCCTGCTGCTCCTGGGGGGTGGTATCTGCGACGGGGGGAGTCCACTCCGCCCAGTGAAAGAGGCGGTATCCCAGGGGGCTTGCCACCACACCGGCAAGCCCCGGCGCGGTGAGGGCAGGCTCCCGGTACTGCCACAGGGGGATGACGGCGGCCTCATCGGCCACCAGCAGCAGCTCCATGGAGTGGAGAATTTCCATCCGGGTGTCCGGAATCACCAAGGGGTGCTCCTCCCCATCCTCCTCGCTGTCTTCAGCCGCATCCTTTTCATCCTCCTCTTCCCCCTCCGGAGGCTGCTCCGGGGCGGCGTAGGAGGCCTCCAGCAGGGTGTCGTAATCCTCGCTGGCAAATTTCCCGTAGTTGGCGGCGGCGCCGGTGCCCCAGCCCGCCAGGTAGATAGCAGGGTCCATCCGCGTACCCACCATGCCGCTCCGGGCCAGGTCCCAGCCACCCTCCTGGCGGGCGGCGGCGAAGTCCTGGGTGGAGAGGGCGGAGATGGCCATATCAATGCCCAGCTTTTCCGCCAGCTGCTGGCGGACGTTCTCCGCAGCAGTCAGGTGGGCGGGGCTGTCATTGGTGATGAAGCGCAGCTGGGGGAAGCCCTCCCCGCCGGGGTAGCCCGCTTCTTTCAGGAGCTTCTGGGCATCCTCTGTGTTGCCGGCAGGCCGGTGCTGAAGGGGGGGCAGCGCCTTAGAAAAATCCTGCCCCGTCAGGGAATCCGGAATGCCGTCCGGCACCAGCCCATAGGCGGGAACCAGGTCCACCCCCACGGCGGCGGCCAGCGCCTCCCGGTCGATGGCAAGGGAGATGGCCCGGCGCACCCGCGCGTCGTCAAAGGGGGCTTTTTCGGTGTTGAAGATATAGGTGTACACCCCTGCCCGGTTTTCCAGGCTCAGGGTTCCGGCCTCTGTCTCGGCGGGGCGGTCCAGGGTGGGGATGGCACTGGCGTACTGGAGCCGCCCGGCCTTAAAGTCGTTGTAGACCGCCGCCGTGTCCTCCGAAAGGACAAAATTCAGGAAGACCACCGAATCCGGCTCCTCCCCGTCCTGGTCGTTCCAAACCATAGTCAGGCTCTGGTCGTGTTTCCACTCCTGAAGGAGAAAACGGCCGTTGCCTACGCAGGTGGCGGCGGACTGGCTCCAGCTCTCCGGGTTTTCCTCTACAATGTCCTGGCGGACGGGACAGAAGGCGGGCTGGGCCAGCAGCTCCAGAAAATCGGGACAGGGGCCCTCCAAAGTCACCTTCAGGGTCCGCTCATCCACCGCCTCCAGGCCCAGGTCCTTCGGCTCCAGAGTGTTTTCATAGGTGGAGGTGCCGTCGTCCCCCTGCACCGGAACGCCCTCCCGGTACCGCTGGGCGTTGCGGATGGGGTAGAGCAGGTAGGCGTTGGGGGTGGGGGCCTGGTAATCCAGCACCCGCTGCCAGGCGTAGACAAAGTCCTCCGCCTCCACCGGCTCCCCGTCGCTCCAAAGGGCCTCCTCCCGCAGGGTGAAGGTGTATACCGGCAATCCGTCCTCGTCCTCCTCCAGCTCCCAGCTTTCGGCGGCGGCAGGCCGGGCCTTTCCGTCCGGCCCCAGGGCGGTGAGGCCCTCAAAGAGGTGCAGGACATAGCTGCCGCCGTCATCGGCGGTGGCGTAGGCCGGGTCAAGGCTGGCGGGCTCTCCCCCCAGGTGGATGTTCAGGGTGAGGGCGCCTTCGGCGGTGTGGCCGGTACCGGGAAGCTCCGGCTCCGGGGGGGACTCCGGCTCCGGTGCGGAGCAGGCCGCCAGGAGCAGCAGCCCGGCGGTGAGGGCGGCAAGAAAACGCTTCATTGGGAATTCCTCCTAAGTATGATACATGAGGGTTTTGTCAGGGTTCACCAATCCAACGGGAGGAGATCATGACCTTTCTATTTTACCCAACTCCGGGGCGTTTGGAAAGACCCTGTCCAAAAAAATTTCCTCCGGGATGCAATATTTCCCGTTTTTCAGCGTTCTGTTATAGGGTACAGGCTGTTTTCTACGCCGATTCTGCTGGAAAAGATTGAACTTTTTCTCTCTTTGCGCTATACTATATCTGTTTGTATATTTTTACCGCAGAAAAAAACGGCAGGAAGAGGTGCCCTTTTGGAAATCTACCTGGATAACAGCGCCACCACCAGGGTCAGCCCTGGCGCGGCCAACCGAGCTTTGGAGCTGATGCGCGAAGAATACGGGAACCCCTCCTCCCTCCACCGCCGGGGCTTTTTGGCGGAGCAGGCCCTTGCCTCTGCCCGCCGGGAGCTGGCGGAGGTGCTGGGGGCGCGGGGGGAGGAGCTGTTCTTCACCTCCTGCGGCAGCGAGGGAAACAACCTGGCCATTCTGGGCGGGGCGATGGCCGCCCGCCGGCGGGGCAGCAAGGTGATCACCACCGCCATCGAGCATGAATCGGTGCTGGCCCCGGTAAAGCACCTTGCAGAAACCGGCTTCGAGACGGTGCTCCTTCCCCCCACGGCGGAGGGGATCATCACCCCCCAGGCGGTGGAGGAAGCGGTGGACGAAAGGACCATCCTCCTTTCGGTGATGCTGGTGAACAGCGAAACCGGGGCGGTAAACGACATCCTTTCCATTGCCCAGGCCGCCCGGCGGAAGAACCCCCAGCTCCTCATCCACTGCGATTGCGTCCAGGGCTTTGGAAAGCTCATCGTCCGCCCCCGCCTGTGGGATGTGGACGTCATCACCATCAGCGGCCACAAGGTCCACGGGCCAAAGGGCATCGGGGCTATATGGGTCAAAAAGGGGGTCCGCCTGCGGCCCCTCTACTACGGGGCAGGGCAGGAAGGGGGCCTTCATCCCGGCACTGAAAACACACCCGGCGCCGGCGCCTTTGCCTATGCCGCCAGGGAGATGTGGGAAAAGCGGGCGGAGAACATGGCCCATTTTCAGGCCCTCCGGGACCGGCTTACAAAAAATCTCGAAAAAATTCCTGGCGTGTGCATCAATTCCAGCCAGTACAGCGCACCTTATATAGTGAACTTTTCTGTCCCCGGCATCCGCTCCGAGGTGATGATACACTACCTGGAGGGCCAGGGAATCTCGGTTTCCAGCGGCTCCGCCTGCTCCAAAGGGGCCAGGAGCCACGTCCTTGCCGCCATGGGCCTTGCCCCCCGGCGGATTGACAGCGCTATCCGGGTCAGCTTCTGCCGGGACAACACCCCGGAGGAGATAGACGAATTTTGCCGGTGGCTCCAAAAAGGGAGCCAGGAGCTGGCCCATGTGAGATAAAGGAGAAAGCATGAAGGAAATCGTACTCTTAAAGTGCGGGGAACTGGTCCTGAAGGGCCTCAACCGCAATTCCTTTGAGGATACCATGATTAAAAATATCCGCCGGAGGCTGGAAAGCCTGGGGAAGTTCCACATCTGGAAAAGCCAGTCCACTGTTTACGTGGAGCCCCTGACCCAGGGGATACAAATGGAAGAGGCGGTGGCACGGCTCCAAACGGTGTTTGGCATTGCCGCCCTCTGCCCCGCCCTGGTGGTCCCCAAGGACTGGCAGGCTATCTGTGCCGCCGCCCCGGACTACCTGGCCGGCAGCCTTGCCGGAGCCAGAACCTTTAAGGTAAACGCCAAGCGCAGCGACAAGTCCTTCCCCATGAAGTCCCCGGAAATCTGCCGGGAGCTGGGGGGGCTGCTTCTTTCCCGCTTCCCCCACCTGCGGGTGGATGTGAACAATCCCCAGGTCACCGTCACGGTGGAGGTGCGGGAGAAGGACGCCTACATACACAGGGACCAGCTCCCCGGCGCGGGAGGCATCCCGGTGGGCACCGGCGGCCGGGCCGCCCTCCTCCTTTCCGGCGGCATCGACAGCCCGGTGGCCGGATACATGATGGCGAAGCGAGGGCTGGAGCTTATCGCCGTCCACTTTGCCAGCCCCCCTTATACCAGCGAGCGGGCCCGTCAGAAGGTTCTCTCCCTGGGGGAAAAGCTGCTGCCCTACACCGGGCGCATCCGCCTTTTTGTGGTGCCCTTTACCGAAATCCAGGAGCGGCTGCGGGAGCGCTGCCCGGAGGAATACTTCACCCTGCTGATGCGCCGGGCGATGATGCGCATTGCCGAGGCCATCGCCCTGGAGGAAAACTGCCAGGGCCTTATCACCGGGGAAAGCGTGGGCCAGGTGGCCAGCCAGACCATCCAGGCCATCGGCGTCACCGACTGCGTCACCACCCTGCCGGTGCTGCGTCCCGCCATCGGCCTGGATAAAAGCGAGATTGTAGCCATCGCCCGGAAAATTGATACCTTTGAAATCTCCATCCTCCCCTACGAGGATTGCTGTACCGTCTTCACCCCCCGCCACCCCCGCACCCGGCCGAAGGCCGCCGAGGTGGCCCGCATCGAGGAGGAGGCCGCCCTGCCTCCGGAGCTTTTTGACGAAGCCATCCGGAATGCCGAGCTTGTGGTCCTCTCCCTCCACCGAAGCGCTCCCAGCGTCTAACGCCTTCGCCCCCCTTGGCGGGCAGGGATACACGGGGGAACAGCACCCCGCTGGAAAAACGGCTGTTGTAATCTATGATAAAGAACCCGATGTGTGGGAAGTTTATAAACCCCTTGGAGGTTGTGATTCCATGAGAGCAGAAATCATCGGCGTTGGAAACCAAAACAAATACCAGAGCTTCTTTGAGGCGTCCAGGGAGTACCTTCAGCGGGAGCTGGCCGCCCTGGGCATCACGGTTGGCAGCTCCCGCCTGGTCCCCGGCCGGACCCCGGAGGTCTTCGCCCAGCTGTTGGAGGCCTCCCAGCGGGGGGAGCTGGTGGCGGTCCTCACCGCCCCGGAGCCAGCGGCGGACCGTCACCGAGGCGGTCTGCCAGGGGCTGCGGCTGGAGCCCCGCGTTGACCCCGCCCTGGTGCGCCAGCTAAGCCGCAGGGCCTCCCAAGAGGTGGTCCCCTTTACCCAGGCGGAGGTGGAGGCCTTTGCCGCCGCCCCCAATGGGTGCCGGCGAATCCTGAACCCCTCCGGCATGGTCCAGGGGTACGCCCTGAGCGCCAAAAAACAGCTGATGCTGGTGCTTCCCGCCACCCCCAGCGAGCTAATGGGTTGTTTTTCCTCCACGGTGCGGCAGCTCTTGACAGGGGTGGGGGGCAGCACCTCCGCCCAGCGGACCCTGTGGGCGGTGGAGCTGGGGGAAACCTCCATCCGCTCCCAGCTGGAGCCCTATTTCCGCTCCCAGAATCCGCGGGTCTCCCTTCAAAGCCAGGGGGCGGAGTGTGAAATCCACATCACCGCCGCCGGGGAGGACGCCCAGGCCCGGTGCGACCAGGTGGCCCAGGAGATTGGGGATCGGCTGGGAGCCCTTCTCACCAGCTCCCAGGGGGAGCCTTTAAGCCAGCAGGTGGGCCGCCTTCTTTTGAAGCACGGCCTCACCGTCGCCACCGCCGAATCCGGCACCGCCGGGCAGCTGGCCTCCCTCATCAAAGGGGGCAGCGACAAGGTGCTGCTGGGGGGGATGACCGTTCCCACCGACAGCCAGAAGGTGGAGCGGCTGGGCGTCCCGGAAAAGCTCCTGAAGGAGGCGGGGGGCATCAGCCGCCGGATAGCCGCCGCCATGGCCGCCATGGTGCGCAAAAAGGCGGGGGCCAGCCTGGGCCTCGCCATCACCTGTGGGGTGGAACCCACCGACCCCAAGGCGGGGCAAATCTACGTCGCTGTCACCAACGGGCGGCAGGTTTGGGCCAAAAAGCTCCTCCTCCCTCCCGACTGCCCGGTGGAGGCTCTCCGTTCCGCTGCCTGCACCCAGGTGCTGAACATGCTGCGCCTCTACCTCCAGCATTATCCGGCGGAGCTGCCTGGCGGGGTACCCCTCAGCCACGCGGCTCCCGGCGTCCAAAACCCGGTGGACCGCCTGCTGGCCGCTGTTTCCGGCATACTGCCCAGGGGCGGCGCCTCCAATACGCCCAACGGGAAGGACGAAGCAAAGGACATGAACCTAATTCAAAAAATCCGCTATAAAAAGCTCACCCGCCAGGACAGCCTCCGTTTGGGGATACTGGGCCTTTCGGTGGTGGTTTTTGTGGGCTGCATCATCTATATTGCCAGCGTCTTTGGGGAATCCCACAAAAACAAAGGGCTGGTCCAGGACCAGAAAAACGCCTACAGCAACTCGGATATCCGTCCGGAGGATGTGGACGGCTACCCCAGCGGCTACCTGGATAAATTCGCCGCCCTGTACGCCCAGAACGACGACGTGGCCGGGTGGATTAAAATTGACGGCACCAAGTATCTGGACATGGTGGTGGTGCAGACCACCGATAACACTTATTACGAGCGTCTGGACTTCACCCGCCAGCACAACGACCACGGCGTGGCCTTTGTGGACTACCGGGTGCTTCAGCGGGAGCCCAGCGACAACACCATTATCTATTCCCACAACATGAACGACGGCCAGATGTTCGGCGAGCTGCTGAACTACAAGTCCATCGAATACTACCGCACCCACCCCCTGGTAAGCTACGACAGCGTCTACTACGAGGGGATGTACAAAATCTTCGGCGTGGTGGTCTGCAAGAAGGACGACCCGGACTTCCTCTACCACAACTTCATTGATAAGGAAAGCGATGAAGACATGGCGGAGTATGTCAACAAAATCCGGGAGCGCTCCATCATCAACACCAAGGTGGATGTGCGCACCGACGATAAGCTCCTCACCCTTTCCACCTGCGACTATTCCTTTAAGGCGGAAAACGGCGAGCGCATCGCCCGGTTTGTGGTCTTTGCCCGAAGGGTGCGGGAGGGGGAATCCCTGGATGTGGATACCGCCGGGGCCACCATCAACACCAACCCTGTGATGCCCGCCGAGTGGTACGCCTTCCTGAAGAAGCAGCAGGAGGCCGAGCTGAAGCGCCAGCAGGAGGAGGCTGAGAAGCAGATTAACGCCAAGTGGCTTACCGCTGACGAGCAGCAGTCTCTTTCCCTGGAGGAGCAGAAGGCCCTGGCCCAGCAGCGGGAGGCCGACGCCAAGAAGTACCTCACCTACGACGAGCGGGAGGATAACGACATCGAAGCCATCCTCCATATCATTGACGCCCGCAAGCTGGAGTTCCGCCTCTTCCTCACGGAGGATGAGCTGGATGAGCTTGCCCTCACCAAGTGCCTATCCCTTGCCCGGGAGCGCCGGGAGACCGCGGAGGCCCTGGGCATCACCGAGGAGGAGCTTCTGAAGGCCGGTAAGTGGTCCAAGGTGCAGGAGCTGATGGCCTCCAAGGGGGCTTATGTCACCGGCGTGAATTTGAACCGGAATGAGCTCACCCTGGCTATTGGCAAGAATGAAACCCTTATCGCCTCCGTGATTCCGGAGAATGCCTTTAACAAGACGGTAGCCTGGTCCACCAGCAACGGCGATGTGGCCACGGTGGATAACAACGGCAAGGTTACCGGCATTGCGGAGGGCACCGCCGTTATCACCGTCACCACGAAGGAGGGCAACTTCACTGCTACCTGCAACGTGACGGTTACGAAGGCCGCAATCAAAGCCACCGGCATCCGTGTTTTGCCGGGGAACCTGGAGATTCTGGCGGGAGCCAGCGAGAACCTCACCGCTGAACTGGAGCCGGCAAACGCCACCGATTCCATCACCTGGACCAGCAGCAACGAGGGCGTCGCCATTGTCAGCGGCGGCCGTGTAACGGGCATCGCCCCTGGTGATACGGTCATCACCGCCCGCGCAGGGGACGTCAGCGCCACCTGCACCGTCCGGGTGAATCCCGCCGCCATAAAGGCCACCAAGGTCACCCTGTCCCCTGGGAGCCTGGAGCTGGCCCCAGGAGCCAGCGGAACCATCAGCTCCGCCCAGGAGCCGGCAGGAGCCGCCGAAGCCCTCACCTGGAATTCGGATAACCCCGCTGTGGCCACGGTGGACGGCAGCGGTAATGTGACCGCCAGGGCGGAGGGCACTGCCAACATCACCGCCCGGACCGCCGGAGGCGTCACCAGCAATGCCTGCGTAGTCACCGTTAAAAACGCTATCGACCCTGCAAAGGTCACCTCTGTGGAGGTTTCCGGCCCCGGCAGCGTCAAGGCGGGTGAGAGCATCACCCTTACCGCCACCGCCAAAAATGCCCTTGGGGAGGCGGTTGGTGGGAAGACCTTCTCCTGGAACGCCAGCGGCAGCGCCAGCGTCAGCGATGGCGTTGTGACTGGAAATTCCGAGGGCTCGGCCACCATTACTGCATCGGTGGACGGGGTGTCTGGCAGCATGACTGTCACCGTCACTGCCGCGGCAACACCCCCGCCTGTGGACCCCAATCCTCCGGTGGACCCCAATCCTCCGGTGGACCCCAATCCTCCGGTGGACCCGAACCCCGACCCGCCAGTGGACCCGGTAGGTCCTACTGAACCGGAGAATCCTGGCTCGACACCTGGTGGTGAGGGCGGTGACCCCTCCAACCCCGGCGGCGGTGAAACT
>OFGH01000361.1_pt1 | contig 43161 bp, 44 predicted proteins | sample 1521721 | NCBI WGS metagenome assembly OFGH01 (sample SAMEA3504132, study PRJEB24116) | mouse gut metagenome | biome: mouse gut; feature: mouse-associated habitat; material: faeces | place: Denmark | collected 2011
ACTAGGAAGGCTTCTCTTGGATCTGAGTTAATGACAGCTTTGTTGTTGACATTTATTTATTATTTTGTTATATTATTAAAGCACCGATAAGGTGCAACAACTTGACAGTGTGTGTTAAAGTTACAGTTTTGCAGAAGTACTCAAGCTGGTGACGAGGCGCCCCTGCTAAGGGCGTAGGGTGGGTAACCGCCGCGAGAGTTCGAATCTCTCCTTCTGCGCCAAAATAAAAGGACAACATTAGTTGTCCTTTTATTTTTATGGAGAGATGAGAACACGTGGCTCCAAATTTTAAAGCCGAAAGGCTGAGAAAATTTGGGAGAAAGCTCCGGTGGAGGTTTCGATAGCAAGAGGAGAATCTCTCCTTCTGCGCCAAAAGAATATGAATCCTTGGTGTTCGTGTTTTTTATATCTGAAAAGAGCCTTGAAGATATGGTTGACAAGCATACTGAATCCTTTTATAATCTTTTATAAAGAACAATAATCAGAAAGGTTTAATACTTGTTTATGAAAAAAAGCAGAAATATTGTAGCTGTTCTTGCTTCGGTTTTAATTTTGTTTACAGCTTTATTGCCGTTTCAGGCACTTGCAGCGGCTGATGGACTTTCGGTTTCGGTTTCATATGAAGCAAAATGCGGTGAACCATCTGTATTTACTGTGAATGCCGATGGCGGCTCAGGCAATTATTTTTATTATCTTGGTAATATAACAAGGGATGGTGAAGACGGTCAATATTATGTAGTGGACCCCACGCGACTTCCTGCATATAAAACAGACAACACATTTCAATTTACGTTTTGTGCTTCAGGCGTTTACTATCTTCATTTTTATGTGATGGATAAAGGCGTGAGCCCGATTGCAACAAAAAGAGAAATCGTTAAGGTTGTACTTAATGATCCGGAGTATCCGTCAATCGAATCAATTGCAGATGATGTTGCAGCTCAGTGCTTAGTGAATTGTCAGACGGACTATGATAAGGCGTTGTGGCTGCACGATTGGCTTTTGGATCATTGTGAATATGACTATTCATATAATTACTGCGGTCCTGAGGGTGCACTTGCAAGAGGAACGGGTACCTGTGAAGCGTATCATAGAGCATATACGATGCTTCTTAACCGTATAGGTATTGCCAATGGACGAGTTACGGGCAATGGTCATGTATGGACGGCAGTGCGTATGGACGGAAATTGGTACCAGGTTGATGTTACGTGGGATGATAACGGATACAGCAACCATACATATGAAAATTATCTTTATTTCGGACTTAATGATACCATTATGAGTATGGTACATTCCGATCATATACCAAACAGCAGTTATTTGTCAGACTCGCTTGAAAATAACTATTTAATTCGCAGCGGTGAAATTCACCAATGGTCTGATTCATTGGAAGAGTCTATCCAAAAAAACCTGAACTCCGGAAATACAACATTTGAAATTCCTATTGAAAGCAGCATGCCAATGGCTTATCAGAATGTTATTTACAGTATTGCTGCTTATCAGCTTTCCTCACAGAAGTGGACAACTGAAACGCATACAGTTAAATTGGATGCTTTTTATTCAACCGGACAGATAAAATTTGTGGCTGAGTATATCCCTATCGGCTCTTCCGAACCGGATGTACCGCTGAATATTCCTGCAGTAGAGAATTTAAAAGTATCAGATTTATCCACAAAAGGAGCTACCTTGTCCTTTGATAAGGTTACAGATGCAAGCGGTTATGAAATTCAATATTTGCTTAACGATAAATGGACAACGGTATGCGAGGTAACAAACAATTCTAAAATCTTTAGTCAGCTTGCCTCAAACAGATTTTATATAATGCGTGTTCGTGCATATGTAACCATTAACGGAGTAAAAACATATTCAGATAACTGGTCTTCTCTGGTAGCATTTACTACATATACAACAACAAACCGTATGACCTTTAGTAATTTAAGCACAACGGGAGCAACCGTAACACTTAAAGCCGTTACATATGCAGGTGCGTATGAAATACAGAGTTTGGTTAATGGTAAATGGGTAACGATGTGTGAAGTGGCAAATAGCATAAATACATTTAGTAAGCTTATTGAAAACAAACTTTACACAATGCGTTTCAGAGCCTTTAAAACAGTGGACGGAGCAAAGGTGTATTCCTCCAATTGGTCTGCAGCATACAGCTTTACAACATATTCTACTGCAGCCAGAATAACCTTCAGTAATATTCATTCCAAGGGAGCAACACTTAATATCAACAGTATTCGTAATGCCGATGGTTATGAGCTTCAGTATGTAAGTAATGGTTTGTGGGTAAAGTTTGGAGATTTAACAAAAAATTCCAGAATCTTCAGCAGTCTTGAAAGTGGTAAAAAATATACCTTCAGAATAAGAGCATACACAGTTATAAACGGTCAGAAGATTTATTCAAGCAATATGTCCGGTGCGTATAGTTTTACTACATTGGCGAAATGATAAAGACAAGAGACTTGAACCTAGGTTTAAGTCTTTTGTTTTTTTGTGTAAATATATAAAAAAACGATAAAATTATAATGAAAATAGTGCATGTTGCTTAGATTCGTGGTATGATTAATTCAGTTACATTTAAGGGGGAATTTATGTATGTCTGAAAAAGGCGGATCTAAAGTGAAGCATTTTTCACAGATGTAAAAACACATTGGACGAAGCCGGCACCCGGTAAGTATGTTCCTTATAGGGAATATCTTGATATACTTATCGGCAACGGCAGTAACTATGTGGGTAAAAAAACACTTGAATACCTGACTTTTGCGGCAAGCTGTTATTTAATGATGTATCATTATCAGCTGCCGTATCTAACATTTTCCATAATTGCGCTTATTAATATGCCGATTAATTATATACAAATATCAATATTGTTTGGATTTTTGCTGTCAATATTATTTGCGTCAACACAGAATGATGAGCGTGAAACAGAAAAATTTTCGCTGCTGCACGTGTTTTCAACTTCTTTTATTTCAAAATCTTTTAAATCAACCTTCATTCTCACCTCCATTTCGTCAAGAATAAGCGCATTGTGATCGCTCATACAAAAGAGAGGAATGTCAACCGCATAATTATCATTCAGCTTAACAGTTTTTGTAAAAAACTTGTTGTTTGAATCAATGTATTTTTCAAGCTGATTTGAAAAATGACGTTCAAGAATATCAATGCTTGAATTAACGCAAAACTGTATTCCCCGCACAATATCAGAAAGCGTCATTATGCTGTTTTTGCTGCTGCTTTTTTATTCCATTTTTTTAATGCCATATTTTATCATCCTTTTTTATCTTTTTAGTAATAATTATGCTTGTCTTTAAAAATTTATGCTATAATACTGTTAATTGATTAAACATACCAATAAGGAAAATAAAATGATAAGAAAATTTACTGAAAATGATACAGACAGAATTATGCAGATATGGCTTCAGGCGAATATTGATGCCCACAGCTTTATTCCTGCTGATTATTGGAATCGCAATTTTGAATATGTGAAAGAAGAAATTATAAAAGCAGAAATTTATGTTTATGAAATTGAAAATGAGCCTGTTGCCTTCATTGGTCTTGCTGATGATTATATTGCGGGAATATTTGTTGAATGCAGACTGCGTTCAAAGGGGATAGGAAAGGAGCTTATTGCTTTTGCAAAGCAGATAAAGAAGACGCTTAGGCTTCATGTTTATTCAAAAAATGCGCGTGCTGTTGCATTCTATAAAAAAGAAGGTTTTGCTGTTGTATGTGAGCAAATGGATTCGTCAACGGGAGAACCTGAATTGGAAATGATTTGGAAAAACGCTTAATTTTCGGAGCCACGTGTTCTCATCCCATTATAACAAAAAAATAACACAAGCATTTTGCTTGTGTTATTTTTATGGCGGAGAGGATGGGATTCGAACCCATGTGGCTTTTGGCCAAACGGTTTTCAAGACCGCCTCGTTATGACCGCTTCGATACCTCTCCGTATCTGCTCGAATATATTATCACAAGAATAACGCAATGTCAAGACTTTTTTAAAAAAAGAAAGCCGCTTAAAAAGCGGCTTCAAAATACTTTATTATTCTTCGCTCATCTTTGCAAAGCATTCGCTGCAATATACAGGGCGATCATCTTTTGGCTGGAAAGGAACCTTACAAGCAGCTCCGCAACTTGCACAGATTGCATCGTGCATTTCTCTTGGTGCTTTTGCTGCTGCTTTTCTTGCAAAACGGCATTCTTTGCATCTCTGCGGCTCGTTCACAAAGCCCTTTTCTGCATAGAATTCCTGTTCACCTGCAGAAAAAATAAATTCATTTCCGCAGTCTTTACAAATTAAAGTCTTATCTTCGTACATCTTCATAACCTCTCTTTCATATAAGAATTAGTTGCAGGGCAACTACGCTGGGACATTCAGAAGGAAACTACTTTCAGTTTCTTTCTAATGCGCTGTAAAGCGTTATCAATCGCTTTTGGAGTTTTGCCTAATTTATTTGCGATTTCGCGGTAACTGCAACCAATCATATGCAATCTCAAAACATTGTTTTCAAATTCAGAGAGTTCATTTTGAAGTTGTTGTGTTAACATCGATACGCTTTCCTGAGCAAGGAAAGAATCTTCGGCACTCAGTACAGAATTTTTGCTGTTGACAAATTCTTCTTCAAGAGGAACAACGCTGTTCTGCGGAACATCTTTCCTCCTGCTGACCTTACGCAGTGCCGTTTGTAGAGAATTATTGATGCAGGTGTAACAGTAGGTGCTGAAAGCCGCACCTTTACTGCAATCAAATGAATTTATAGCGGCCAGCAGACCAATCATACCCTCCTGAATAAGATCTTCTCTTTCAATAGGGGAATCGGAATACTTTGATGCTAAAACTTCAACCGCTGCCCTGTATCTTGTGATAATAAAGGTTAATGCCTCATTATCTCCTTCTTTGGAAAGTGAAAGAATTTCAGTTTCAGTTAAGTTGTTTAACATCTTCATAATTTCTTCACCTAAACTAAATATATACAAAAAAATATACTTTGTCAAGTTATATTTTTTTTTGATATTATTTTACATAATGCGATATTTGTAAAAATATTGTCGATATTTGTAGAATAAGAATTACACGTTAAATCTGAATTCAACAATGTCTCCGTCTTTCATAACATATTCCTTGCCTTCGCTTTTTACAAGACCTTTATCTTTGCAGGCTGCAAGGCTTCCGTTTTCTACTAAATCACTGAAAGCAACAACCTCTGCTCTGATAAAACCGCGTTCAAAATCAGTGTGAATTTTTCCTGCTGCCTGGGGAGCCTTTGTACCTTCCTTAATCGTCCATGCTCTTACTTCCTTTTTACCTGCAGTTAGAAAGGATATTAAGCCAAGCAGGTGATAGCTTTTTTTGATGAGTCTGTCAAGTCCGCTTTTGTCAAGCCCCATATCTGCAAGGAAAATTTCCTTTTCATCGTCGTCAAGTGTTGCAATTTCTGCTTCCATTTCAGCACATATGGGCAATGTTTCCGCACCCTCCTGAGCAGCTATTTCTTTAACAATATTAAAGTTTTTGTTTTCTTCAATTCCGTTTGCAAAATCATCCTCACTCATATTGCAGGCATAGATAACAGGCTTTATTGTAAGCAGTGAAACCTCTTTCAGATATTCTTCCTCTTCCTCGGAAATATCAACAGCTCTTGCTGTTTTACCGTTTTCCATTTCAGAATAGAGTCTTTCAAGAAATTCAACCTCCGGTGCAATCGTTTTATCACCCTTCATAGCTTTTTTTCTGCTGTCTATTCTTCTTGCAAGAATATCAAGGTCTGATAAAACAAGCTCAAGATTGATTGTTTCTATGTCGCGTGCAGGGTCAATAGAACCATCAACATGTGTTATGTCATTGTTTTCAAAGCATCTTACAACGTGGATGATGGAATCAACCTCTCTGATATGGCTTAAAAATTTATTGCCGAGTCCTTCACCCTTTGATGCGCCTTTAACAAGACCTGCTATATCAACAAATTCAATTGTAGCAGGGGTGAATTTATCAGGCTCATACATTTCAGCAAGCTTATCAAGCCTTTCATCAGGCACACATACCATACCCACATTCGGCTCAATTGTGCAGAAAGGGTAATTGGCACTTTGTGCACCAGCATTTGTAATTGCATTGAACAGCGTGCTTTTTCCGACATTCGGAAGTCCTACAATTCCAAGTTTCATATTGTTCTCCAATCTGCTGAAAAGCTTCAGCAAAAATAATTTTAAATCCAAGGCATTTTAACACGGTAAAAGAATTTTGTCAAAATATTCAATGCTTAATAATAGATATATCTAATGCATTCAATATACATAAGCATAGTCTATTATATACAGCACGAATTTACAAGACTTAAATATTAACCTTGACATCTATTAATAAAAATAATAAAATAGTTATTAAATTTATGTAGGTTTATGGGAGGATATTATGAAGTTAAACGGTTCACAAATTGTTCTGGAGGTTCTTAAGGAACAGGGTGTAGACACTGTTTTCGGATACCCGGGCGGAACAATTCTTAATATTTTCGATGAGCTTTATAAATATGGTGAAACATTTAATCATATTCTTACTGCTCACGAACAGGGAGCTTCTCATGCGGCAGACGGCTATAGCCGTGCAACGGGCAAGGTTGGTGTTTGCTTTGCAACATCCGGTCCCGGTTCAACCAATCTTGTAACAGGTATTGCAACTGCTTATATGGATTCAATACCGGTTGTTGCCATTACCTGTAATTATGCAACATCAGGTCTTGGCAGAGATTCTTTTCAGGAAATTGATATAACAGGCGTAACTATGCCTATTACAAAGCATAACTTTATGGTTAAGGATGTAAAAGAACTTGCACCTACACTGCGCCGTGCATTTGAAATTGCACAGAGCGGAAGAAAAGGTCCTGTTCTTGTTGATATTCCAAAGGATATAACTGCTGATATGTGTGATTATGAGCCTCAGCCTAAGGTTGCGCCTATACCTCATGTTAAGCCGAAGCAGAGCTGTTTTGAAAGAGCGGTTGAGCTTATTTCAAATGCGAAAAAGCCTATTATATATGTTGGCGGCGGTGCAATACTTTCTGATGTAGGTGAAGATTTAATCTCTTTTGCAGAAAAAATTGATGCACCTGTTGTTTCATCCCTTATGGGTCTTGGCGCTTTTCCTAACGGTCATCCGCTTCATCTCGGTTTAATCGGTATGCACGGTCATTATGAGTGCAATAAGGCAGCACATGATTGCGATGTTCTCATTGTTGCAGGTGCCCGTTTCTCAGATCGTGTTGCAGGAAACAGAGCAAAATTTGCTCCTGATGCAGAAATTTTACATATTGATGTTGATTCTGCCGAGATGGACAAGAATATAGTTTCAAACTATCATTTAAGAGGTGATCTCTCAGATGTTATTCCGATGCTGACAGATGCTGTTAATCAGCTTGATCACAGCGAATGGAAAGCCGAAGTTGATACTTTCAAGCGTCCGTTTAATCAGCTTCAGATAGGTGATTATGTTAATCCGCAGACTCTTATTGAAGCGGTAGACAAAAAAACACCTGATAACACAATCGTTGTTACAGATGTTGGTCAGCATCAGCTCTGGGCTGCTCAGTTCTATAAATACACACAGCCGCATACCTTCTTATCATCAGGCGGTTTGGGCACAATGGGTTATTCAATGGGCGCAGCAATCGGTGCCGCTCTTGGCTGCCCCGATAAGCGAGTTGTTCTGTTCGCAGGTGACGGCGGCTTCCATATGAATTTAAACGAACTCGCAACAATGGCTTCTTATAATGTTCCTGTTGTTATGTTCATTATGAACAATAAGGTGCTCGGTATGGTTCGCCAGTGGCAGAAGATTTTCTATAATAATCGTTTTTCGGATACAGATCCTAACCGTGCAACAGATTTTGTTAAGGTTGCAGAGGCGTTTGGTGTTAAAGGATTGCGTATAAATAATAATGATGAAATTGATAAGGTGCTTGATGAGGCATTCAGGGTTAACGGTCCGGTAGTTGTTGATTGCAGAATTTCGCCGGATTCAAACGTGCTTCCGATGATTCCTCCGGGCGGTTCGGTTGCAGATATTAAGGAGGAGATGTAATTATGGCAGAGGAAAAGCTTGTATTATCTGTTCTTGTTGATAATGTATCAGGTGTTTTACAGCGTGTTGCAAGTCTTTTTTCAAGACGTGGCTATAATATCAGCTCTTTGACGGTCAGCGAAACAGAAGATTCTTTGTTTTCAAGAATGACGATTGAAACATATACTGAGCCTGAAAACTTCAGGCAGATTAAAGCCCAGCTTTCAAAGCTTGAAATTGTTAAAAAGGTTGCAGTGCTTAATGCTGAAAACTCTGTTTCGTCAGAACTTCTTCTTATCAAAGTTCGTGCAAAGGGTATTGAAAAGAAAAACAATCTTCTTGAGGTAAACAGAAGATACGGTGCAAGAGTTGTTGATGTAACTCTTGAAAGCTTTACCTTTGAACTTACGGGAAGAGTGGAAAATGTTGATAATTTCATTAAGGAAGTTTCAGCATTCGGAATTATTGAAATGGCACGTACGGGTGCAACCGCTCTTGAAAGAGGAGCAGACTCATTTAAAGAGGATATTTAATTGTATAAAAAGAAATAAGGTGAATGTAAATGGGTATGACAATGACTCAGAAAATACTGGCTGCTCACGCAGGGCTTGATTCTGTAGAAGCAGGTCAGTTGATTGAGGCTAATCTGGATATGGTGCTCGGAAACGATGTAACCTCTCCTGTAGCCATTAACGAAATGAATAAGTTTGGTAAAACATCTGTTTTTGATAAAACAAGAATTTCACTTGTTATGGATCATTTTACTCCGAATAAGGATATTCAGTCTGCAGAAAACTGCAAACAGGTGCGTGAATTTGCCAAAAAGAATAATATTCTGCATTATTATGATGTTGGTAATATGGGAATTGAGCATGCTCTTCTTCCTGAAAAAGGAATTGTTACCTGCGGTGACTGTATTATCGGTGCAGACAGCCACACCTGTACATACGGAGCTCTTGGTGCTTTTTCAACAGGTGTAGGTTCAACGGATATGGCAGCAGGTATGATTTCGGGCAAGGCTTGGTTCAAGGTTCCGAATGCCATTAAGGTTGTTGTAACAGGAGATAAGGCTCCATACATAAGCGGTAAGGATGTTATTCTGCATATTATAGGCGAAATCGGTGTTGACGGTGCGCTTTATAAGAGTCTTGAGTTCACGGGTGACGGCATTAAAAATCTTTCTATGGATGACCGCCTTTGTATTTCCAATATGGCTATTGAATGTGGTGCAAAGAACGGAATTTTTCCTGTTGATGAGGTTACTCTTGAATATGTTAAAAACCGTTCGCTAAGAGAATATAAGGTTTATGAGGCTGATGAGGATGCTGAGTATGACAGCGAAATTGTTGTGGATTTAAGCACGCTTCGCCCAACAGTTGCATTTCCTCATCTTCCTGAGAATACAAAAACGATTGATGAGGTACCTGAAATTAAGATTGATCAGGTTGTTATCGGCTCCTGCACAAACGGCAGAATGGAGGATATGAGAACTGCTGCTGCAATTCTTAAAGGAAAAAAGGTTGCAGACGGGGTTCGTGTTATCGTTATTCCTGCAACACAGCAGATTTACCTTAATTGTATCAAAGAAGGTCTTGCAGAGATTTTTGTTGAAGCAGGTGCAATTGTTTCAACTCCAACCTGCGGTCCTTGCCTTGGCGGTCATATGGGTATCCTTGCTAAGGGTGAAAAGGCAGTTTCAACCTCAAACAGAAACTTCGTAGGCCGTATGGGTCATACAGAGTCGGAAATTTATCTTGCATCTCCTGCGGTAGCAGCAGCTTCTGCTGTTAAGGGCTACATAGCAGATCCTGCATCAATATAGGAGGGTAGTTATGAACGCAAAAGGAACAGTACATAAGTTCGGAAACAATATAGATACTGATGTAATCATTCCTGCTCGTTATCTTAATAAAAGTGATGATGCGTGGCTTGCATCTCATTGTATGGAGGATATTGATAAGGAATTTGTAAATAACGTTAAACAGGGTGATATTATGGTTGCCGAGGCGAATTTCGGCTGCGGTTCGTCACGCGAGCACGCACCTATTGCAATTAAGGCAAGCGGAATTTCCTGTGTTATTGCATCAACCTTTGCACGTATTTTTTACAGAAATGCAATAAATATCGGTCTTGCAATTCTTGAATGTGATGAAGCGGCAAAGGATATTAAAAACGGTGATGAAGTTGAGGTTGATTTTGACAGCGGCTTGATAACTAACTGCACGACTGGAAAAAGCTATCAGGCACAGCCGTTTCCTCCCTTTATTCAGGATATTATTTCAAAAGGCGGTCTTTTAAAATCAATCGGTTGATTGTTTTGACTTTGACTTATCGTGGTGATGATAATGGAATTGATAATTAATTCGGAATTGTTTAATAAGTGTGGATGCGGTTCATCGGAATACTGGTTCTCGTATAAGGATTATACAGTTAAAAATATCAGAGATCTTGATACAGATGCCAAGCCCGAAGATATGGGTCAGACTACTTATTTTGTTTCAATTGGTCTTATTCCTTTTCTTACAATCAGTAATGAGGAGATTATAAGAAGCTTTGTAAGGCAAAAGGGGAATAATAAGCTTGATGCCATTTTTGAAAAAATACGTGGCGAAGAGTTTATAGATACTTTTTGGAAGTACTTTAATGCTTATCCTGAGCTTAAGGATGGGCTTGAGGAATTTGCAAATACATATACACACAGCAAGATTGCCGAATGGTGCAATGAAAACAATATTAATTATAGATTTGAATAATTAGGTTGTATTAAAGTAAACGGGCGAACATAGTACATTTCAGTTCGCCTATTTGCTTTTTTTATAAGTGTTCATGCAAAATAATTTTAAAGGGGAAAAATTATGCTATTAACAAAATACGGCGAAACACTTAACAGAGAAAATCCGTTGAGTGAATATCCTCGCCCGCAATTCGTAAGAAACAGCTACATAAATTTAAACGGAAAGTGGAAATGTGAATTTTCAAAGAGTAAAAAGCTTCCGAATGAATTTAATACCGATATTATCGTTCCGTTTTCTCCGGAAACACCGTTGTCCGGTGTCAGCCGTGTTTTAAGCCCTGATGAATATCTGCATTATGAAAAGAAATTTGAATTGCCTGAGAATTTTAATAAGGGCAGAATTTTTATTCATTTCGGCGCAGTAGACCAGATAGCAACTGTATATCTTAACGGCACTGAAATAGGTACACATAAGGGCGGTTACACACCTTTTACATTTGAACTTACCGACTATATTAAGCAGGACGAAAATGTGCTCAATGTCACCGTTAAGGATTATTCAGACACGAAAGAGTATTCAAAGGGAAAGCAGAAATTCAAGCGCGGCGGAATATGGTACAGTCCTCAGAGCGGTATATGGCAGACAGTTTGGCTTGAAAGCACACCCGCACAATTCCTTGAAAGGGTAAAAATTACCCCTGATTATGATAATGAGCAGGTTAATTTTGAGTTTTTCGGCACAGATGATGTTATAACCAGAATTTATGACGGTGAAAATTTAATTGCCGAAACAAAGGAAACAACTGTTAAAATTCCCGATTTCAAATCCTGGTCACCGGAAAGTCCGTTTTTATATGATGTAAAATTTCAGGCTTGCGGAGAAACAATCAGCTCATATTTCGGTATGCGTAAATTCTCTGTTGGTGAGGACGAAAACGGTGTAAAAAGATTATTCCTTAACAATAAGCCTTATTTTCATAACGGACTTCTTGATCAGGGCTATTATCCGGACGGCTTTTTAACACCTCCTTCAAATGAAGCAATGGAATTTGATGTTAAAAAGGTGAAAGAGCTTGGCTTCAATATGCTCAGAAAGCATATTAAGGTAGAGCCGCTGTTCTGGTATCATTATTGTGATGTAAACGGTATACTTGTATGGCAGGATATGGTGAACGGCGGCGGTCAGTACGGTCTTGAAATATCTGTTTTACCTTTCATCGGAGTAAATCTGGACGATACAAATTATAAAACCTTTAAAAGAACCGATAAGGAAGCAAGAGAGCTTTATTATCAGGAGCTTAAGGAAACCGTTGATTATCTCTATAACTGCCCATGTATTGCACTTTGGGTTCCGTTTAATGAGGGCTGGGGTCAGTTTGATTCCAAAATTGCTTATGAGATGCTCAAGAAAATGGATCCGTCAAGAACTGTTGATTCAACCTCAGGCTGGCACGACAGAGGGTATTCCGATGTAATCTCAAAGCATATCTACTTTACACCTATTAAGGTAAAGGCAGGAAACAGACCGTATGTGCTTTCTGAATTCGGAGGCTATTCTCAGAAAATTGAGGGTCATACATTTAATAATAAAATGTTCGGCTATAAAATTTATAAATCAAAGGAAACCTTAACAAAGGCTTATAAGCGTACTTTTGAAAAAACAATTATTCCGCAGATTAAGGATGGACTTGCAGCAACGGTATATACACAGGTTACTGATGTTGAGGATGAGCTTAACGGAATTTTAACTTATGACAGAAAAGTGGTTAAAATAGATGAAGCCACTATTAAAGATATAAACAGAAGGGTGAAATTATAATGAATCAGCTTGAAATTAAAGACGGCATTAAGGCTGTAATTAAAACAAACAGGGGAGATATGAGCTTTGTTCTTTTTCCTGATGTTGCTCCGAAGGCAGTAGAAAACTTTACTACCCATGCTAAAGAGGGCTATTATAACGGACTTATATTCCACAGAGTTATAAAGGATTTTATGATTCAGGGCGGTGATCCCACAGGCACAGGCTGCGGCGGTGAGTCAATTTACGGCAAAAGCTTTGAGGATGAATTTTCCGTTGATGCACGTAATTATTACGGAGCACTCTCAATGGCTAATTCAGGTCCGAACACAAACGGCAGTCAGTTTTTCATTGTGCAGGCAAAAACCGTTCCTGAAAGCCTTTTAGGCCAGATGGAACAGCTCAAGGATAATGGCTATCCGCAGGAGGTTATTGATAATTATAAAAAGGTCGGCGGCACACCGTGGCTTGATTTCCACCACACGGTTTTCGGTCAGCTTATAAGCGGTGAAGAAACACTTGAGGATATTGCCGCAGTAAAATGCGGTATGGGTGATAAGCCTGTTTATGATGTTGTTATAGAAAGCATTGAAATCAGTAAATAAATCAAAAAAGACTTGAACATCAGTTCAGGTCTTTTTTTAGTCATTACCTATCCTTGGAAAGAGTTCTCTGCAACACAAAACAGAGAGAATTATTTTTGTATTTTTATTCTGTTATGTTTTGACATTTTATTTATTTTAACCGTTGTATAATCAAATCGGCGGTGATGATATGTGAATGTTATTTATATTGATGTTCTGTTTGTGGTTAATTTTTTCATAACCTTTTTTCTTCTGCTTGTTACCGCAAAATTTTCCAAAAGAAGCGATAAGCTGTGGCGAACAGTGTTAGCGTCTTTTATCGGCGGAATATATTCGCTTGTTATTCTGTGGGATAATTTGAATTTTGCTTTATCCATCTTCGGAAAGCTGGCCGCTGCCTGTATTATGATTTTGATTGCCTATAAATTCACGGGAATAAAAGCGTACATAAAAGAGGTTGTAATTTTTTTCTTTGTAAATCTGCTTTTTGTCGGCATAATGGTTGGGCTTTGGCTTATTTTCAAGCCAAAGGGTGTTGTAATAAACAATTCAACGGTTTATTTTAATATTTCGGCAAGGGTACTTTTAATTTCAGCATTTATTGCGTATGTAATATCTGCTGTTATTATCAGAATTTACAACAATAAAACGGCAAGGAAGGAACTGTACAGTGTTACAGTGTTTAAAAACGAACATAAAATCCGCTTTTTTGCCTTTGCGGACAGCGGTAATAATTTGAAAGAGCCTTTTTCGGATTTTCCTGTTATTGTTGCAGAGAAAAAGCTGTTTGACAATATCGAATGCCGTAGGCTCATACCGTTTTCAACAATCGGAGGAGAGGGGGTGCTTGCCGCGTTCAAGCCTGATAAGGTTGAAATCAGTTCATCCTTGGGAAATGCAGAAATTAATGATGTGTATATAGCGCTCAGCGATAATGTGAAAAAAGGGGAGTATCAGGGAATTTTAAATCCTAAATTACTTAATATATGAGGGTGCATTATGTTTGATAAGATTAAACAATTTATACTAAGATTTTTCAAAAAAGAATGTTTTTACATAAACGGTCCCGAAACACTTCCTCCTCCGCTTACAAAGGAAGAGGAGGAAACCGTTATGAATGAGCTCAAAGCAGGAAATGAGGAACACAGAGATCTTCTGATAACACACAATCTTCGCCTTGTGGTTTATATAGCCAAGAAATTTGACGGCTGTGCTACTTCAACGGAGGATTTGGTGTCTATAGGCACAATAGGGCTTATGAAGGCGGTTAAAACCTTTAATCCGGATAAGAATATAAAATTTGCTACATATGCTTCAAGGTGCATTGAAAATGAAATTTTAATGCATTTGAGAAAGGTGAATAATGCCAAGCACGAAATGAGCTTTGATGAGCCGCTCAGCATTGACTGGGACGGCAATGAGCTTACTCTGCGTGATGTTCTCGGCAGCGAGCCTGATGAAATATCTGTTGATATTGAATACAGTGATGAGAAAAAACTTCTCTTAAAAATAGTGAATTCCCTTTCGGATAAAGAAAGGGAACTGATGAAAATGCGTTTTGGAATTATGGGCGAAACAGAGCACACCCAAAAGCAGCTTGCAGATTTAATGGGGATTTCACAAAGCTATATATCAAGGCTTGAAAAAAGGATCATAGAAAAAATAAGAAATGAAATGATGCGCGAATACGTTTGATTATGTAGGCAGGTAATCCTGCCGGTTGACTTTTTGTTATTCCCTAACAATTGAGTTGCTTCTGAATAAAAGGCTGATGCACCAGATTGCGGCAAGACCGATAATGCTGTAAATAATTCTTGCAAAAATGGCATCCTGACCTCCGCAGATCCATGCAACAAGGTCAAATTGGAAAAGTCCGATTAAACCCCAGTTCAAGCCTCCGATGATGTTAAGGATTAACGCAATTCTGTTAATAACAGTCACAATATCATCTCCAAATAAAAAAGTCGTTAGTATGTTTCCCACACTAACGGCTTTTTATTCATTTTATATATTTGTAACAAGAATTTCAGCATTTCCGCTGATTTTATATTCTCCGAAATTGGCGGGAATAAAGAAACTGTCGCCTTTTTTGAATGCTGCCCCGTTTATTTCACCGGCGCCGTCTAAAACAAGCACATGGTTAAAGCTTTTTTCATTTGTGCTGAATTTCATTTCTGAATTTATGTCATAATGATAAACGGTGAATAAATCGCATTCGGTAAGAAGCTGTTTAACGCCGCCGCTTACATTTTCAGGCTCGCCGAAAGGCTTAATATCATATTTTGCAGGCTCGGTTTTAGAAACGTCAACTGCCTTTTGTATATGCAGTTCTCTCGGTTTTCCGTCTTTTCCGACTCTGCCGTAATCGTAAACACGGTAAGTTGAATTGCTGTTCTGCTGAATTTCAGCAATTAAGGCACCTTTTCCTATAGCGTGAACAGTGCCTGCTTCAATGAAGAACAAATCGCCCTTTTTTACATTAACCACATTCAGCACATCCATAAGTGTGTTGTTTTCAATTGCTGTTTTAAATTCTTCGGATGAAATTTTATCTTTAAAACCGTAAATTAATTTTGCATCATCTGTTGCATCAAGAACATACCATATTTCGGTTTTGCCGAATTCATGCTCAACTCTTTCGGCATATTCGTTATCAGGGTGAACCTGAATTGAAAGGTTATCCTTGGCATCAATCAGTTTTATTAAAACAGGGAAGTAGGGGAATTCGGCAGATTTTGTGCCGATTGTTTTTTCTTTTCCGCTTTTTTCAATGATTTCCTCAAGTGAAAGTCCGTCATATTCGCCGCCGATTACCGTGCTCTTTCCGTCCTTGTGGCAGGAAAGCATCCAACCCTCAGCTATCGGCTCAATATCACATTCATAACCAAAATCGTCACGAAGTCTTGTTCCGCCCCAGATATAGTCTTTAAATACAGGTTTTAATTTTAAAATATCCATAGTATTATTTCCTTCAGAGTAAAGTTTTACAATACTATATCAAAATTTTGCTTCACATTCAAGCCGCTTTAGTGTAAAATATCATTATAATTTTTTGAGGTATAAATAATATGTCGGTAGTAAGTGTGCAGAATTTAACATTATCTTTTGGTGAAAACACTCTTTTTAAGGGTGTTTCCTTTGATATTTATGAAAAGGATAAGGTTGGTTTTGTTGGTGCAAACGGTGCAGGCAAAACATCTCTTTTCAAGGTGCTGAAAGGTGAATATCTGCCTGACAGCGGCGGCTGCTTTATAGGCAAAAATGTTAAAATAGGATATATGGAGCAGCATACCTGCTCGAATAATAAAACCGTTTATGATGAGCTTATTTCGGTTTTTAATGATTTGATTAAAATGGAAAAGCAGCTTGAGGATATCGCAGCAGAGCTTACTCAAAATGCAACGGATGAGCTTATTGCAAAGCAGGATTTTTTTACGAATGAATTTCAGGCAAACGGCGGCTTAACGTATAAGAGTTTAACACGTTCAAGTCTTATAGGTCTTGGTTTTGACGAAAAGGATTTTGATATGCCCACATCAAAGCTTTCCGGCGGGCAGAAATCAAAGCTTATTCTTGCTAAGCTTCTGCTTTCAAAGGCTGATTTGCTTTTGCTTGATGAGCCTACCAATCATCTTGATATAAGTGCGGTTGAATGGCTTGAGAGCTTTCTGTCTTCTTTTTCGGGTGCCTTTATTGTTATCTCTCATGACAGATATTTTCTTGATAAGGTTACAGATAAAACGATTGAGATAGAAAATAATAAGCTGCGTTCCTATAAAGGTAATTACTCCGAATTTCTTGTGAAAAAAGAAGCGGAACAAAAGGCCATTGAAGAAAAATACGAGCTTGATTTAAAGGAAATAGAACGCCTTGAGGGTATTATTGCGCAGCAAAGGCAGTGGAACAGAGAGAAAAATATAAAAACCGCTGAAAGCAAGGAGAAGGTTATTGAAAGAATCAAGGCACAGATGGTTGTTCCTGATGCAAAGGTGCAGAAAATCAGATTTGATTTCACACCTAAATGTGTTTCGGGTGATGATGTGCTTGATGTTTTTGAGCTTTCCAAATCCTTTGGTGATAAAAAGATTTTTGAAAATGTTTCTTTTCAGATAAAAAAGGGGCAGCGTGTATTTCTTTTAGGTGATAACGGCTGCGGAAAAACAACATTGCTTAAAATTTTAATGCAGGATTATTTTCCGGAAAGTGGCAAATTCAAATTCGGTGCCAATCTTTTCACGGGATATTTTGATCAGGTTCAGGCTAAACTTGATTTAAGCAAAACCGCAATTGATGAGGTATGGTCGGCATTTCCTCACCTTACCGAAACGAGAGTAAGAAATGCACTTGCTGCATTTTTGTTTAAGGGTGATGAGGTTTATAAGGTGCTTGAAAAATGCTCGGGCGGTGAACGTGCAAGAATAGCACTTTTAAAGCTTATGCTCGGTCAGTTTAACTTTCTTCTGCTCGATGAGCCTACAAATCACCTTGATGCCTTTTCGAGAGAAGAACTTGAAAATACACTTCTTAACTACAGCGGCACTATGCTTATTGTTTCACATGACAGATACTTTATCAATAAGCTGGCAACCTCAATAATTGAGCTGACTCCGAACGGTGTTAATACGTATCTCGGCAACTATGATGATTATGCTGAAAAACGTTTTGTTGCAGAGGAAAAAACAAAAAAGGAAAAGCCTGTTAAGGTTAATGATTATAAACTGAAAAAGGAAAGAGCAAGTGCGCTCAGAAAGCTGAATACACGACTTTCAAGACTTGAAGAAGAAATTGAACAGGCAGAAGAAAAAACTGTAATGCTTGAAGAATCATTAAGTGCAAATCCGCCTTATGAAGAGCTTTTGGAAATAACAAAGCAGCTTGAAGAAATAACTGCAAAAAGGGATGCCCTTTATGAGGAGTGGGAACAGGTTTCCGAAGAATTGACAAGCCTTTCCGATTAATTTATAATTGTGTAAATAATAATTTCAGAGGTTTTAATGAAAAAAATTGTAATTATCGGTGCAGGTGCATCAGGCTTGATGGCCGCTGCCGAAAGTGCAAAAAAAGGTAATGATGTTACCGTAATAGAAAAAATGCAGCGCCCTGCAAGAAAGGTTCTTATTTCGGGAAAAGGCAGATGTAATGTAACAAATGCCTGCTTTGATATGGAGGAACTTATTTCAAATGTACCCACCAATCCAAGGTTTCTTTATTCGGCATTTTCAAATTTTATGCCGTATGACACCATTGCCTTTCTTGAAGAAATGGGCGTTGAAACAAAGATTGAAAGGGGAAACAGAGTTTTTCCCGTTTCTGATAAAGCGGTTGATATTGTTGATGCACTTGTTAGGAATGCGAAAAACTGCGGAGTCAAAATTATAACAGGTACAGCAAAAGCATTTGAATTTGAAAATAATCTTGTAAAAGCAGTTGTTCTTGAGGATAAAAGCCGAATAGAGTGCGATGCTGCGGCAGTCTGCACAGGCGGCAAAAGCTATCCGGCAACAGGCTCAACAGGTGACGGATACACACTTGCAAGGTCTGCCGGTCATACGATTATCCGCATCAGACCAAGCCTTGTTCCGCTTGTATGCAGTAATAATTTTATTCCCAAGCTTCAGGGATTAAGCCTTAAAAATATTTCTGTGAAATTGCAGAAAGATAATAAAACTATATATACAGACTTTGGCGAAATGCTTTTTACACATTTCGGAATAAGCGGTCCCGTGGTGCTTTCCGCATCAAGTCATATCAGAGATATTAAGGACGGTAAATATAAAATAATTCTGGATTTAAAGCCCGCTTTGGATGAAAGTATGCTTGATAAAAGAATTCAGCGTGATTTTCTTGAGTATAATAATAAAGATTTTATTAATTCTCTTTCTGCATTACTGCCTAAAAAGCTGATTCCTGTTATTGTATCCTTAAGCGGTATTGAACCGTCAAGAAAGGTAAATGAAATCAACAGGCAGGAAAGAAAAAATCTTGGCAGGCTGATTAAAAATCTTGAATTATACATATCTGATTTATATGATATTGAAGCTGCAATTGTAACAGGCGGCGGTATTGATGTTAAGGAAATAAATCCGAAAACAATGCAGTCAAGGCTTGTTGAAAATCTGTATTTTGCCGGCGAGGTAATAGATGTTGATGCCTATACAGGTGGCTTTAATCTTCAGATAGCCTTTTCAACAGGTGTTTTATGCGGTCAGAATATGTAATATATATATGAGGAGATATACTAAATGATAAATGTTGCCATAGACGGTCCTGCAGGAGCGGGAAAAAGCACAATTGCTAAGGCTGCGTCAAAAAAACTCGGCTTTATTTATGTTGATACAGGTGCTTTGTACAGAGCAATTGCGTTAAATGCAGTAAGAAATAATGTTTTGAATGATGACAGCGGGCTTGTTAAAATGCTTGAAAGCACATCCGTTAAGCTTCAGTTTGATGCAAGCGGCAGCCAGTGTGTGATTTTAAACGGTGAAGACGTTTCCTCACTTATTCGCACACCTGAAATTTCAATGGGTGCTTCAAAGGTTTCAAGTGTTCCTGCAGTGCGTGAGTTTTTGCTCGGCTTGCAAAGAGATATTGCCAAAAGCAATAATGTGATTATGGACGGCAGAGATATAGGAACCGTTGTTCTGCCGAATGCAGATGTAAAGATTTTTCTTACCGCTTCACCTGAATGCAGAGCGGAAAGAAGATATAAGGAGCTTATTGAAAAGGGTGAAAGTGTTACCTTTGAAGCTGTACTGGCCGATGTTAACCAAAGAGATTATCAGGACAGCCACCGTGAAATTGCGCCTATGAAGCCTTGCGAGGATTCCGTAATGGCAGATACCACGGGAAAAACGCTTGAAGAGAGCACCGAAATGATTATAAAAATTATAAAAGGGGAATAGTTATGAAGGATTTTGATTACTCCGTTGTTAAGCATTATAGATTTTATGGGTTTGTTAAAAATGTTTTCGGACCCATATTCAAGGTGATGTATAAACTGAAATTCAAGGGGCTTGAAAATGTCCCCGATAACAATGATGAAAGATACATAGTTGCTGTAAATCATACAAGTGCATTTGACCCTGTTTTTGTTTCAATTCCAAAAAATGTTCCGCCGCTTCACTTTATGGCAAAGGTGGAGCTTTTCAAAAATCCGATTGTCGGTTGGGTTATCAAGCATTTATACGGCTTTCCCGTAAAACGCGGCAAGGGTGATACCTCAGCGCTTGAATACGGTGAAAAGATTATTAAAGAGGGGCACGTTATGGCTATCTGCCCTGAGGGAAAAAGAGTTAAGGATAAAAACGGTGTTCCGCAAAGAGCAAAATCAGGTGTTGCAATAATTGCAAAGGCTACTAATGCTTCTGTTTTGCCTGTTGCCATCTGCTGTGACGGACCTATCAAGGCGGGCAAACAGGTTACGGTATCTTACGGAAAAATGCTTTCTCTTTCAGATTTGGGTCTTGATAAAGAAGATGTTGCAACAAGTGATATTAAAAAAGCAGCCAATATGGTAATGGATAATATTTTTGCACTTTGGGAGGCAGAGAGAAATGCAGATTAGGCTGGCAAAAACAGCGGGCTTCTGCTTTGGTGTTGACCGTGCGGTTAATCTTGTGTATGACCTAGTTGATAAGGGCGAAAGAGTGTGTACACTCGGTCCGATTATTCATAATCAGCAGGTTGTTGATGATTTAAGCAGCAAGGGTGTTAAAACAATCGAAAAGCCGTCTGACTGTGATGCCGAGTACAAAATTGTTGTAAGAACTCACGGTGTTGAAAAATCTGTTATTGAAGAAATTGAAAACAGCGGCACGCCTTATGTTAACGCAACCTGCCCGTTTGTTCTTAAAATCCACAGAATTGTAAGTGAACAGAATCCTGACACGGTAACACTTATTGCAGGTGACGAAAACCACCCCGAGGTTATGGGCTTCCGTTCATTCTGTAAGGGCAGAAGCTATGTGTTCAGAAATGAAAATGAGCTTGAAAATATTATTTCATCAAACGAAATCGGTAATAATGACAGTGTGATTTGTGTTTCACAAACCACATTCAGCCTTGAAGAATGGAAAAAATGTAAAAAAAAATTAAAAAAAGTATATACAAATTGTGAAATATTTGATACAATATGCAGTGCAACATCCGATAGACAGGAGGAAGCACACTCTTTATCCAAAGAATGTGATGCCATGATTGTGATCGGAGGTCGCCATTCATCCAATACATGCAAGCTAAGAGATGTGTGTTCTGAAAATACGCCAACTTTCCTAATCGAAACAGCAAGCGAGCTTTCGGGCATAGATTTTTCACCTTACAAAGTAGTTGGAGTAACTGCCGGGGCCTCGACACCCTCGGTTATTATCAAGGAGGTACTCAAAACCATGTCCGAAGAAATTAAAGAAAAGGAAGTTGAAACAACTGAAGAAGTTGTGGAGACAGCAGAAATCGCTGATAATGCCGAAAAGGCTGCTGTCGATGCATCTGCTGATGGTGAGGCAACCTTCGCAGAAATGCTCGAAGAATCATTCAGTGACGACGACACAAGCAAAGTAGTAAAGGGAATTGTTGTAAACATTACTCCTACAGAAGTTTTTGTTGATGTTCCCGGAAGAAAGCAAACAGGTGTAATTGCATCTGATGACCTTTCAGCAGAGCCGTTTGATAAATGCGAAGATGTTGTATCAATCGGTGATGAACTTGACCTTATCATTATGAAAACAGATGATCAGGACGGCGTACTCAAGCTTTCAAAGAAATTAACAGATGCATTCAAAGGCTGGGATGAAATTGTTGCAGCTAAAGAAGCAGATGAAATTCTTGAAGGTATAGTAACAGCTGTTATCCGCGGCGGTGTTCTTGTAACTGTAAAGGGCACTCGCGTATTTGTTCCTGCATCACTTACAGGCGTTCCTCGCAATCAGGAGCTTGATGTTCTTAAGGGTGCAACTGTTCGTTTCAAGGTTATTGATCTCAATAATTCAAGAAGAAGAGCAGTGGGTTCAATTAAGGTTGTTGCACTTGAAGAAAAGAAAGCAGCAGAGGAAGAAGCTTGGGCTAAGCTTGAAGAGGGAATGGTATTAACAGGAACTGTTAAATCACTCACAAGCTACGGCGCATTTGTAGATATCGGCGGCATAGACGGAATGATTCACATCAGTGAGCTTTCATGGACTCGCATTAAGCATCCGTCAGAGGTTGTTAAGGTTGGTGATCAGGTAGAGGTTACCATCAAAGCTCTTGACGATGAAAATAAAAAGATTTCTCTTGGCTTCAAGAAGATTGAAGATAATCCGTGGGAAATCCTTAAAAGAGATTATCCTGTCGGAACAGACATTGATGCAACAGTTGTTGGTCTTGCAGCATTTGGTGCATTTGCAAATGTAATTCCGGGAATTGACGGTCTTATCCACATCAGCCAGATCAGCTGGGATAGAATTAAAACTCCTGCAGATGTTCTCAAGGTTGGTGATGAAATCAAAGCAAGAATCACAGAGATTGACTTTGATAAGAAGAGAGTAAGCCTTTCAATGAAAGAGCTTCTCGAAAAGCCTGAAGAGAAGATTGCGGCTCTTGCTTCTGATGACGAAGCTGAAGAAGCAGCAGACGAAGAATAATCTTTAATAAAAAGTAACGCTATGGCATTTGCCATAGCGTTTTTTGTATAAATTATAATTATTTTATGAAAAAATTGAATTTATAAGATTGTTATAAATCTTAACAGGATCATCAAGAAATTTGTCCTTGATAAGCTCAGCTTCTTCTATAGAAGGCACGTTCAGCTTAAGCACCATAAAATCTTTGCTGCCGTCTGCTACGTGCATTGTAATGTTGAAATTTTCGCCGTCCTTCTCGATTTCAACCTTGTTTTCCTTGCTGTACATTTCCTTGGCGGCAAGCTTTGCTGTCATTTCAAGGCTTTTTTCTCTTATGGATAAAGGCAAATCCTTTTCAACCATTTCCAATAGTTTTTCGCACTGTACGGACGGAGTAAGAAAGCCGTTTTCATCTTCTGTTATAATGTTATCCCGCAGCACTCTTGCAAGGGCATCCATAACCTCAAAGTAATTTGCAATTCCGCCCTCAACCATTGCGTCACAAATATTTTTTTGTGTTAATTTTGCTTTTGATTTTGTTACGGTATAACAAATAATTGTGTTAATATCACCCTTTGAACGCAGTCCGCCGGGTTCAATTCCCGATGTCAAAGCATCAAAATTCAAATTTCTGTTTAAATTTTCACTCATAATGTCATCTCCAATGCAAAAACTATATTAACATAATCTTTATGCTCTTGCAAAGGTTTTTAGAATATAATATAATAATATCTATGGGAATGGAAAACAAATCCATTAAGTTTAAAGAAAAAAGGAGTTTTTAAAATGAAAGAAGTTACTAAAGAAACAATAATCGGTGATGTACTTGATATGTGTGCTGAAACAGCACCACTTTTCCTTGAAATGGGAATGCACTGTCTTGGCTGCCCTGCTTCAAGAGGCGAGTCCATTGAAGCAGCATGCTGTGTTCACGGTACAGATGCAGACGAGCTTGTTGCTAAAATCAACGAATTTATCAAGAATAAATAATGATTAAGCTGACAGAAAGATTATCAGCCGTGGCACGCCTTGTAAGAGCAGACAGTGTTCTTGCAGATGTTGGCTGTGACCATGGCTTTCTTCCTGCTTATCTGCTTTTAAACGGCAAAATAAAAGGTGCTGTTGCAAGTGATATTCACGAAGGTCCGCTTAATTCCTGCAAATCACTTGTTGAAGAATATGCGCTGCAGGATAAAATTAAATGTGTTTTGTCAGACGGACTGCAAAGCGTAAATGCCGATGACTGCACAGATGTTGCAGTATGCGGCATGGGCGGCGAGCTTATTGCGGATATTATTTCTGCATGCCCATGGGCAAAAAGCAAGGATAAGCATTATGTTTTTAATCCTATGACACACCCTGAAGTTCTGCGTAAATATCTTTGCAATAACGGCTTTGAAATAGGCAGGGATATTATTGTTAAAGAGGGCAGGCATTATTACAGCGTTTTTGATGCGGTGTATACAGGTATGATTAAAGATTGCCCTGAAAGCTATTACTATCTGGGAAATATAGATGATTTTGAGCACAAGGCTTATTTTAAGCATCTTCTTAATTATCTCGAAAATAAAATGAAAGGCGGAGCTGATTATTCAGAGATTATCTCTGCCGTTAAGGAAAAAATATGACTACAGTTAAAAACATATACGATTACATAAATTCGATTGCTCCGTTTGATACACAGGAGGAATGGGATAATGCAGGCTTCCTTATAGGAGATTTCCGCAAGGAGGTTAAAAAAGCAGTGCTTTGCCTTGATGTTACGAAGGAAGTTGCAAGGCTTGCGGCGGATGTGAATGCAGATCTTATTCTTTCGCATCATCCAATTATTTTCAACGGAATAAAAAATGTAGAAAAAGGCAGTGCCGTTTATACCTGCATTGAAAATGACATTGCGGTTATTTCAGCTCATACCAATTTTGATATTGCAGACTGCGGTATAAATTTTAATCTTGCGGAACGTTTGAAATTGAATGATGTCAGGCAGATTGAGGGCACATTTATAATAGTAGGCGAGCTTGACAATGAAATGAGCATTGATGATTTTGCACAGTATGTGAGTGATACGCTTAATGTAAGCGGAATCAGATATACAGATACGGAAAAGCCTGTTAAAACAGTTGCGCTCGGAGGCGGTGCCTGCGAGGAATATACTGAAATTGCCATGCAGAATGCAGACTGCTTTGTTACGGGTGATATGAAATATCATCGTATGCTTGAGTGTGCCGAAGAGGGCTATGCGGTTATCAGTGCAGGTCATTATGAAACGGAGCATGACTCTTTCCTGATGTTTATGGATAATCTTAAGCGTATTTTTATTGATGTTGAATTTATAGATTCAAATCAGAAGAATCCTGTTTTGGCGGTGTAATATGGCATTAGACGGAATTTATCTGCATCATCTGAAAAGTGAGATAAGCAGTTTTGCAGTTGGGTCAAGAATCGAAAAAATTCATCAGCCGTCAAGAGAGGAACTGGTGCTTTCTCTGCGTTCACGAGAGGGTGCAAAAAAGCTTCTTCTTTCCTGCAGAGCTGACAGTGCAAGAATTCATTTCACTGAATACGCACCTGAAAATCCTGCGAAGCCTCCTATGCTTTGTATGCTGCTTCGCAAGCATTTAACAGGCGCAAAGATTATGGCTGTAAGTCAGGATGGACTCGAAAGAATTATCAGAATTGATATAGATGCCTTCAATGAGCTTGGTGATCTTGTTAAGTTTTCGCTTGCAGTTGAAATAATGGGCAGATACAGTAACATTATTTTGCTTAATGAACAGGGGAAAATTATTGATGCCTTAAAGCGGGTTGATGAAAGCAAATCTCATATCAGATGCATTCTGCCGGGTGAGGATTATGTTTTGCCGCCGGGGCAGAATAAGCTGAATATATTAGCGGATGACATAAATTGCATAAAAGACAGACTTTCAGAAAGCAGAAAATCACCTGCAAATGCATTTCAGGATACTGTGCTTGGTGTTTCTCCAATCATATGCCGTGAATATGAAAATGGTATTGCTGTTGAAAAAATAAAGGAATATGCAGAAAATCCCAAGCCTGTTATGGTTATTCATAACACGCCTATGGATTTTGCATTTATGCCCATAACACAATATGGATCACTTGTTGAAACAAAAGAGTTTGAGACCTTTTCTCAGCTTCTTGATTTTTTCTATTATGAAAAGGTCAGAGCGGACAGAATACGCCAGCGTTCAGGTGAGCTTTTTAAAACTCTGCAGAATTTGCAGGAGCGTGCGGTAAGAAAAGCGGTCAACCGTGAAAAAGAACTTGAGGACTGTAAGGATAAGGATAAATACAGAGTATTCGGAGATTTGCTGTCAACAAATCAGTATGCACTTAAAAAGGGCGCTCCGTATTATGATGTTGAGAATTATTATGATAACGGCAATATTATCCGTATTTCTGCGGATGTAACACTATCACCGTCACAGAATGCACAGAAATATTATAAGGAATACAGAAAAAAACAGATTGCGGAAACAAAGCTTACTGACTTTATAAAAGAAGCCAAAGAGGAAGCGGAGTATCTTGAAACTGTTATAGATGCACTTTCAAGAGCGGGAACAGACTCTGAAATCACTGCAATCAGGGATGAACTTGCCGAAACCGGTTACCTGAAACGCCGAAATATAAAAGGACAGAAAAATATTAAAACTGTTAAGCCTATGGAATATGAAAGCGAAGATGGTTTTAAAATCTTTGTCGGCAGAAACAATGTTATGAATGATAAGCTGACACTCAAAACATCTAAAAATTATGATTTATGGTTTCATACAAAGGATGTTGCAGGCTCGCACGTTGTTGTTGCAAATGACGGAAGAGATTTTACCGATAAGGTGATAAGAGAGGCCGCAATGCTTGCCGCATACAACAGTAAGGCAAAAAATTCATCCAATGTTCCTGTTGATTATACCATTATCAAAAATGTTAAAAAGCCTGCCGGGGCCAAGCCGGGTATGGTTATTTATGTTGATTATAAAACAGAGTTTGTAACTCCCAATATGCAGGAGCTTGAAAGGATAAAAAGAATTGTATAATGTTGCAGTGATTCTTGGGGCGGGAAACGGCACAAGAATGGGAATTGATAAAAGTAAAATGCTTCTTGAAATAGGCGGAAAAACTGTTATAGAACGCAGTGTTGCCGCATTTTCGGATATGCCTGAAATTGATGAAATTATAGTTGTATGCCGTGAGTGTGATGTTGATCTGTTTTCACAGCTTATCACGGATGAAGATGTATCCTTTGTTATAGGCGGTGAAACTCGTCAACAAAGTGTTATGAATGCAGTTGAAACGATTGATGAATGTGATTATATCATTATTCATGATGGTGCACGTCCGCTGGTAACACAGAAAGCGATTATCAACACACTTGATAAGGCACAGGAATGCAGAGCGGCTGCAACAGGTGTAACGGTTAAAGATACAATCAAGGTTGTTGATGATAATCTGGCAATTGTTGATACTCCTGACCGAAGCAGGCTGATTTCTATTCAGACTCCGCAGATATTCGATTTCGGGCTGTATAAGGAAGCGCTGAAAAAAGCACAGGCGGATAGTAAGGATTATACTGATGACTGCCAGCTTGTTGAAAATCTCGGTACAAAGGTTTACGCTGTTCAGGGTGATTATGATAATATTAAAATTACAACGAAAAGTGATATTCCGCTTGCCGAGAATATCCTTAAAATGAGAGGTGAACTGTAATGAGAATCGGTCATGGATATGATGTTCACAGATTTGCAGAAAACAGAAAATGTATAATCGGTGGTGTTGATATTCCGTATGAAATGGGGCTTCTCGGTCATTCCGACGCGGATGTTCTGCTTCACGCAATTTCAGATGCACTTCTCGGTGCAGCGGCAATGGGGGACATAGGTCACCTTTTCCCTGATACAGACGATAGCTTTAAGGGTGCAAACAGTCTTGAGCTTCTTTCAAAGGTTGTTGATGCAGTCACAGCTAAGGGCTACAGTATCGGCAATATTGATTCAACTGTTATTGCGCAGGCTCCGAAACTTGCACCATACATTGATGAAATGCGTGCGAATATTGCAAAGGCATGTAAATGCGATGTTGACTGTGTTTCCGTTAAAGCAACAACAGAGGAAAAGCTTGGATTTACGGGTGCTAAAGAGGGAATAGCTGCACATGCGGTTTGTTTAATTGAATAAAAATTGATACCTGCACATAGTAATTCTGTGCAGGTGTTTTCCTTTTGCCGGATTAAAAATAGCTGTGTTGCAGAATATAATAGCTTTTTATTAACATATTTTTTTAAAAAATTGTTAACACTATTGACAAATGGAAAAATCTTGCTAAAATAGTAATTAGCACTCGTAGCCAAAGAGTGCTAACAAAGGAAATTTTTATATTAAATAGAGGTGAATTCTTATGACTATCAAACCACTTGCAGACAAAGTTTTGCTTGCTCAGGTTGAAGCAGAAGAAACAACAGCATCAGGTCTTTTTATTGCGGCATCCGCTCAGGAAAAGCCTGAATTTATGACAGTTGCGGCAGTAGGTCCGGGAACTGACGAAAATCCAATGACCGTTAAGGTTGGCGATAAGGTAATTATCACCAAATACAGCGGCACAGATGTTAAGGTAGACGGTGATGAATATACCATCGCTTCCGTTAAAGACATTCTTGCAGTAATTGAATAAGGAGGATTTGCAGTATTATGGCAAAGGATATTATTTTCGGTGAAGAAGCACGCAAGGCTCTTCAGAGCGGTATTGATAAACTTGCAGATACCGTTAAAATTACACTTGGTCCTAAGGGCAGAAATGTAGTTCTTGATAAAAAATACGGTGCACCGCTTATCACAAATGACGGTGTAACAATTGCTAAGGAAATTGAGCTTGATAACCCATTTGAAAACATGGGTGCTCAGCTTGTTAAAGAGGTTTCATCAAAAACAAATGATGATGCAGGTGACGGCACAACAACAGCAACTCTTCTTGCTCAGGCTCTTGTAAGAGAGGGTATGAAAAATGTTGCTGCAGGTGCAAATCCTATGACAGTTAAAAACGGTATCAAGGCAGCAGTAGACGCAGCAGTAGATGCAGTTAAGGCAACCTCACAGCAGGTTAAGGGCAGTGATGATATTGCCCGTGTTGCAACAGTTTCTGCAGCAGATGAATATGTAGGTACTCTTATTGCAGATGCAATGGATAAAGTTTCGGCAGACGGTGTGATTACGATTGAGGAATCAAAAACAGCTGAAACAGTATGTGAAGTTGTTGAAGGTATGCAGTTTGACCGCGGCTATATCAGCCCATATATGGTAACTGATACAGATAAAATGGAAGCAGTTATTGATGATGCTCTTCTTCTTATTACTGATAAAAAGATTTCAACCGTTCAGGATATTCTTCCTCTTCTTGAGTCAGTTCTCAAGAGCGGACAGAAGCTCGTAATTGTTGCAGAGGATGTTGAGGGTGAAGCTCTTCAAACAATCCTTCTCAATAAACTTCGCGGCACATTTACCTGTGTATGCGTTAAGGCTCCGGGCTTTGGCGACAGAAGAAAGGATATGCTTCAGGATATTGCTGTTCTTACAGGCGGTCAGGTTATCACATCTGACCTTGGCATTGAGCTTAAGGATGCAACAATGGCTATGCTTGGTAAGGCTCGTCAGGTTAAGGTAACAAAAGAGAATACCATTATCGTTGACGGCGCAGGTTCAAGTGATGAAATCAAGGCTCGTGTCGGTCAGATTAAAACAGCTATTGAGGCAAGTACGTCTGAATTTGATAAGGAAAAATTACATGAGCGTCTTGCAAAAATGGCAGGCGGTGTTGCAGTAATCAAGGTTGGTGCTGCAACGGAAACAGAAATGAAAGAAAAGAAGCTTCGCATTGAAGATGCTCTTGCAGCAACCAAGGCTGCTGTTGAAGAGGGTATTGTTGCAGGCGGCGGTGTTGCTCTTATCAATGCAGTTCCTGCCGTTGAGGCTCTTCTTGATACAGATGATGCAGATTTCAAAACAGGTGTTGCAATTGTCCTCAAGGCACTTGAAGAGCCAGTCCGTCAGATTGCTGCCAATGCAGGTATGGAAGGTTCAATCATTGTTGATAAGATTAAAACATCTAATAAAGACGGTTACGGCTATAATTTTGCAACAAATGAGTATTGTGATATGATTGAAAGCGGAATTGTTGATCCTGCCAAGGTAACACGTTCTGCAATTCAGAATGCCGCATCCGTTGCAGCAATGGTTCTTACAACAGAATCACTTGTAACAGATATTAAAGATCCTCAGGCTGACGCGGCTAACGCTGCTGCTATGGCAGCCGCAGCACAGGGCGGTATGTATTAATAAAGAAAAGAGCGGATTTCCGCTCTTTTTTGATTGTGTAAATGTGCTGCGGCTGCACGGCCAAAACTTGTAGGGAACAATGACCACATCGTTCCGACTTACCAAAGAAAGGCTTATAGCCTTTCTTTTTTCTTGCTATATTATTTTTATTGTGCTATTATTTTTTTGAAACGGAGGAATGTTAATGAAAGGCATCAAAGAAAAAATCTTAGGAATTCTGATTTGTATAGTGATTGCAGGTGTGTCAACACTGCTTGCCGGTCTGAATATCGGTAGCTTTTCCTTTGAAGTTATCGGTGCACCTGTTTTTGCTATTGTAATCGGTATGGTTATCACTGCAATTTTCAAAAATTTTGCGGGCAGTAAAAAAATCAAGGCAGGCATTACTTTTACTTCAAAGAAAATTCTGCAATGGGCTGTAATCATCCTTGGTTTTACACTTAATATCAAAACGGTGCTTTCCGTTGGCGGTAAAAGTCTGCCGGTTATTATTGCAACAATAACTGTTTCGCTTGTTATGGCTGCAGTTTTATATAAGCTTTTGAAGGTGGATAAAAAGGTTTCGATTTTAGTCGGTGTCGGCTCTTCTATATGCGGAGGCTCGGCAATTGCCGCTACTGCACCTGTTATAGATGCTGATGACGAAGAGATTGCTCAGTCCATTTCAGTTATCTTTTTATTCAATGTTATTGCGGCGCTTATTTTTCCTACATTGGGTAATGCAATCGGTCTTACCAATGACGGTTTTGCACTTTTTGCAGGCACTGCTGTTAACGATACCTCATCTGTTACCGCTGCCGCATCTGCATGGGATAGTATGATGTCAACCAACGGTATGGTGCTGGCACAGGCTACAACCGTTAAGCTTACACGAACACTTGCAATTATTCCTATAACTCTTGTACTTGCACTTGTCAGAACAAAGAAGGCAAAAAAAGAGGGAACAGAAGGAACAAAGGTTTCTCTTAAAAAGATTTTCCCTTGGTTTATTCTTTATTTTGTAATTGCTTCACTTATAACAACTGCTGTTGCTGTTTTACCGTCAGGTGCATTTACGGATTTTTATAACAGTTATTTTGTGATGAGTGCCAAATGGCTTGCGAAATTTTTTATTGCCATGGCTATGTGTGCAATCGGGCTTAATACAAATATTGTTAATCTTGTTAAAAAGGGAGGTAAACCGATTGCAATGGGTTTCTGCTGCTGGGTAGCAATTGCTGCTGTGAGCCTTGTTCTGCAGCATGTTCTCGGATATTGGTAATTACTAAAATTCTATCTTAATAATATTTTAATTTTATAGGAAATTATTCCGCTTTATTTCAATTGTTTTATAAACATTATTTTATAGATAATTGTTGACAAATAAAAAATCTTGTATTATAATTTTCATCAAATAAATATGAAAACACGTTGACGAGAACAAAAATCGGTTTTAACCTTTTTCACAGAGAGTTGCTGGTTGGTGGAAAGCAGCAGAAGAAAAATCGTAATATCCTCTCCGAGTGGCTGTGCTGAATGTTCAGTAGGTGCAGACGGTTGCCTCCGTTACAGCGGCAGTGAATGTTTGTTCATAGAGTGCGTCTTTACAGACGAATAAGAGTGGTACCACGGTATATATTATCGCCTCTTTGCCTTATGGCAGAGAGGCGTTTTTTGTTTATTAACAGAAAGGAGAAATCTTATGAAAAATTGTGTTGAAATTCGTTGGCACGGCAGAGGCGGTCAGGGTGCTAAAACTGCTGCACTTCTTTTGGCTGATGTTGCATTTAAAACAGGAAGCTTTGTCCAGGGCTTTCCTGAATACGGTCCCGAGCGTATGGGTGCACCCATTACGGCATATAACCGAATAAGCCCTGAGGAAATCAGAGTGCATTCAAATATTTATGATCCTGATTTTGTTGTAGTAGTAGACGAAAGTTTGCTGGATACAATTGATGTTACCGATGGTCTTAATCCGGAGGGTGCAATTCTTGTAAATACCTCAAAGTCAAAAGAGGATATTGAAAAGCATCTAAAAGGCTATAAGGGCAAGGTTTTCACAATAGATGCCCGCAAGGTGTCTGTTGCCTGTCTTGGAAAATATTTCCCGAACACACCTATGCTTGCAGGTATTGTTAAGGTTTCAGGTGTTATGGAGTGGGATAAATTTCTTTCTGAAATGGAAGCATCGTTCAAACATAAGTTTTCTTCTAAGCCGGAGGTTATTGAGGGCAATATGAATGCTCTTAAAATGGCTTATGATGAGGTTAAATAGGAGGTAAGTACATATGAAATCAGATGTTAAAGAGCTTGATTTGAACTGTAAATGGCAGGATCTTACCGAGGGAATGCAGATTTACGGTCCTATGACTTCTAAAGAATTCAATACAGGTGAATGGACCTCAGTAAAGCCTGAGCTTCATGAGGATTTATGCATTCATTGCCTTATGTGTGTTCCTGTTTGCCCGGACAGTGTTATTCCTGTTGCAAACGGCAAACGCGGTGATTTTGATTTTAATCATTGCAAGGGCTGCGGCATTTGCGTTAAAGCGTGTCATGTGGGCGCTATCACAATGAAGGGGGTAAAGTAATATGGCAAGAAGAGATCGTTTAAGCGGTAACGAAGCAGTTGCAGAAGCACTCCGCCAGATTAATCCTGATGTTATGGCGGCTTTCCCGATTACGCCTTCAACTGAAATTCCGCAGTATTTTTCAAAGCTTGTAGCGAACGGTCAGGTTGATTCGGAATTTATTCCTGTTGAGTCAGAGCATTCTGCAATGTCTGCCGTTATCGGCTCAGAAGCTGCAGGTGCACGTTCGGTTACAGCTACATCATCAGCAGGTCTTGCTCTTATGTGGGAGGAGCTTTACCTTGCTGCTTCCAACAGACTTCCTTGTGTCCTTACACTTGTTAACAGAGCATTATCAGGTCCTATCAATATTAACTGTGACCACAGTGACTCCATGGGCGCAAGAGATTCCGGCTGGATTCAGATTTACGCTGAAAACAATCAGGAGGTTTATGATAACCTTGTTATGGCTTACAGAATCGGTGAGCATAAGGATGTTAAGCTTCCTGTTATGATTTGTCAGGATGGTTTTATTACCTCACATGCAGTTGAAAATATTAATCTGCTTGAGGATAAAGAGGTTAAAGATTTCGTTGGTGAATATGAGCCTGAAAACTATCTTCTTAACCCTGAATGCCCTATGGCTGTCGGTCCTTACAGTGTTACAAACTATTATTTTGAAGCGAAAAGGGCACAGGCTGAGGCTCTTAAAAATTCAAAGCAGGTTGTACTTGATGTTGCTGATGAGTATGCAAAAATCAGCGGCAGAGAATACGGGCTTTTTGAAGAGTATAAAATGGAAGATGCTGAAGAAGCTGTTGTAATTATCGGTTCTGCTGCAGGTACAACCAAGGATGCCGTTGATGAGCTCAGAGAGCAGGGCAAAAAGGTTGGACTTATCAAAATCCGTCTTTTCCGTCCGTTCCCTGCAAGTGAGATAGCCGAAGCTCTTAAAAATGTTAAGGCAGTTGCTGTTATGGACAGAACAGAAAGCTATAACGACTGCTGCGGTCCTTTGGGTGCAGAGGTTACAACCGCTCTTTACAGAGCAAAGTCTGACTGCCTTGCAGTTAACTATGTTTACGGTTTGGGCGGTCGTGACGTAAGAGTTAAAGATATGATGAATGTATATAAAGAACTTGAAGAAATTGCTCAGACAGGCGAAACAGGGGAAACCTACCGCTATATGGGCATAAGAGAATAAGGGGGGTGCTTTTCAATGTATAACTTTAAAGAATTTATCGGCAGAGAAGAGCGTCTTGCAGGCGGTCACAGAATGTGCGCAGGCTGCGGCGGTACAATTGCAGTAAGAAATGTGCTTAAAGCAATCAAACCGGGCGATAAAGCAGTTGTAGGCAATGCAACAGGCTGCCTCGAGGTTTCCTCCTTTATGTATCCTTATACAGCCTATAAGGATAGCTACATTCATAATGCATTTGAAAATGCAGGTGCAACAATGAGTGGTGTTGAGGGTGCTTATAATGCGTTAAGACGTAAGGGCAGGCTTGATGATACCTTCAAGTTTATAACCTTCGGCGGTGACGGCGGTACATATGACATCGGCTTTCAGTCTCTTTCAGGTGCTATGGAACGCGGTCATGATATGGTTTATGTTTGCTACGATAACGGTGCTTATATGAATACAGGTATTCAGCGTTCATCTGCCACACCTATGTTTGCAGATACAACAACAACACCTGTCGGTTTTGAGTCAAACGGCAAAACACAGTACAGAAAAGATTTGTCTGCAATCATTGCAGAGCACAAGGTTCCTTATGTTGCGCAGACAACCTTTGTTCAGAATTTCCGTGATTTGCATATTAAATCAGAAAAGGCTATTTACACTAAGGGTGCAGCTTTCCTTAACATTATGGCTCCGTGTCCCCGTGGCTGGAGATATAATACTTGGGATATTATGGAAATCTGCAAGCTTGCAGTTGAAACACGTTATTGGCCGCTGTTTGAGGTTATAGACGGTGTTTGGGTTCTTAACTATGAGCCTAAGAGATATGTTCCGATTGAAGAATGGCTTTCAAAGCAGGGAAGATTCAAGCATATGTTCAAGCCTGAAAATGAATGGATGATTGAAGCCTTCCAGAAGGAAGTTGACAGAAGATGGGATGAGCTCACAAAACGCTGTGACCGTGTTATGGGCGCATAATTAAATACATATAAAAAGGAAGACATTTTTCATTAAATGTCTTCCTTTTTATATGTAAACCACGCGTTCAACGTGTGGTTGGTTTGAAAATATTGAGTTTCGCAAGGTAGCCTTCTCTTTAGATTTTCTTTTTATGATACCGAAGACTCAATCAATTTTACTAATTCATCATAGTCAGCAGCTTCCAATGAATAGCAAATGACGTTTCCTTTATGGCAAATATTGAAATAAAAGAAATCCTTTTGCAGTGATATATCCAAAGAAATTTTATCAGGATTTAACTCCTGACCGTCTGAAAAAATGAATTTCAATTCATATTCACCGGAATCAGACATAAGCGGAGGCACGCTCGTCAAACCTTTTTCGTAATTCGATAAATCTGCACTCGGATTACCGCTGTGCTCTTTATTATTATTTCTTAAAATATCTGTTATTGATTTTATTACTTCTCGGTCTTTTATTGTTCCTCTTAACAGGGGGCGGATATCCTGTCCATTAATATCCTCCGCTTCAGACAATTCAATCGTATAGTCATATAATTCATTTTGCCATATCTCAATGCCTGTAATTTCATTGTTACCTTCAGCTGTATATACATTAAACAAATCCTCAATTGTATATTCGGTCATTAAACCGTTAAGATAGAAAATATAATATTCATTCTCTGCATTAACAATAACAAGGTTATCACTCTTTGTATTTGCATATTTATATACTTTTGCCTGATAAAACTTATTATTTTTTGCATCTTCTATGTCCATAGGTTTAAATGCTGTTAAATCCTCCGTAAGATTGGAATTATCAACTGTACATATTAATTCTCCGATTTCGGATTGTTTTAATTCAATATGATTATTAAAATCTCCTTTTTCATCTTCAAAATAATATTGAGAATATATTTTGTTATTGATAATAATTTTGTATGGATATTTTTCATTTTCAATTTTAATTTTTATACTGCTGTTATCATCTGAATTGTGTGTGTGGTTATTCTGTGTCGGCGGATGGTTTGCAGCTGAATTTTTGTTGAAATATTTCACGGCAGAAAACGAACTCATAAGGATAACAAAGCAGGCAGCACAAGACAGATAGGCAGACTTTTTTCTTCGCTGCTTCTGATTATATTTTGAAATTCCTGATTTAACACCTGCTAATGTTTTTTCATACAAATCATCTGATAATTTTAACTGATTATTATATTCGTTATAATTCATAATACTGCTCCTTTTCAAGATGTGTTTTTATTTTGCTCTTTGCACGTGACAAATGAGATTTTACCGTATTCTCATTGCATCTCATTATTTTTGCTATATTTTTTATTGGGATTTGTTCGTAATAAAACAGATAAACAGCAAGCCTTTGATTAGCAGTTAATTTATATATCGTATTTTTCAAATCCATATGCTCAACTCTTGTGTTTTCAAAATTATTGTCAATAACTTGTATCGTATCATCCAACTGCAGGTTTTGGCGGGATTTAGAACGCAAGACATTTTTGCACAGATTTGCTGTTACTTTCAATATCCAAGCCTTTTCGTGATTATCATCGTTAAACTTTTTATCGGAGATAAAATATTTAATAAATACTTCCTGAACAATATCCTCAGCATCATCCTTATTTAAAAGAAAATGATATGCTGTTCTGAAAACTATATCTGCATATTTTTGGTATAATTTATCAAAACACTGCTTGTCAAAATCGATTACGGACATATAATTCATCACCTCTTACTATACAAAACACATTAAAAATATAAAAAGTTGCAGATAATTCTTTTTATTATACCGCAACTTTTCAAGTTGTTTATAATAATGCGAATTAGAGAAAGGGCTATTATAGCCCTTTTTATTCTTTTTTTTGCAGAAAAAATAGATAATTTTGCATTTTTGTTGATTGTAAAAACATTATATGTTAATGAGAAGGGTAAACAATCAAAATCAATTAATGTTTTGTGTAGTATAAACCTTACGGCAAAATAATAATTTTAGGTTTTGCTATAAAATAGAATATTTTTACTTTACAGACATTAGCAAATCTTGATTACTTTGTTGGTTGCTGTAAAGGAGAATATTAAATAATGAACATTAAAAATGTAACCAATTGTTTTAACTATTGGCTGAAGGATAAATCAACCGAAGAAGTAACACATTCACAGAAATATGCAAAATATGAAATAGAAAAGCTGTTGGCGGATCAAAGTGAAGCAGAATTGATTTTAAGAAAGGAAAATATTTTAATCTGCAGATGCAGATATAACTATGTAATTCATCAAATTCACAGTTCAGATAATGAACCTCATTTATTTGAGTTTGAAGCAATTGGTTATGCTGAAACAAAGAATAATACATTCATAGAATATACATACTTTGATTACATAATTACATACAGATAAAAATTTTGTAAACTAAAAATAAAAGGCAGCTGACAATGTGAAGGGAGAGTTTTTTTATGACTCTCCCGAAATTTCTTTTTATAGTGTTTATTTTGGAAATTTAAAATCATATCTTACTTTTTTATATTGTCAAACACTTTATTTTTTCTGATTTATGTGGTAAAATATATATACCACACAGTTTAATATCACTCTAAGCAGGCATACTTTAGGTAAAAGCGTATGTCTTGATGTGTCATATCCTGCTGGGAGTGAACTGTGTGGTAACAGAAGTCAGGCTGCGTTTTTCAGTGCGTAGCTTCGGCTGCGTACTTTTTATTTAGGAGAATGTGGTTATGAAATTAGAATTGAAGAACATTCATAAAAGCTTTGGAGAGAAGCAGGTGTTAAAGGGTATTTCTCTTTATGCCGAGGGCGGAAAAGCATTCGGTTTGCTCGGCAGAAACGGAGCAGGAAAAACAACCTCTATCAGAATTCTGATGGATGTGTTTCCCGCAAACAGCGGTGAAATACTGTTTAACAATCAACCTATTGATTACAATAAGGTGCAGTTCGGTTATTTGCCGGAGGAACGGGGATTGTATCCCAAAAAGAAAATTATAGACCAGCTTGTTTATTTTGCAGAGCTAAAAAATATGAGCCGCAGTGATGCAGTTAAAGCTGTTGATTACTGGCTGGGCAGGCTTGGTATGAGTGAATACAGAAATAAGCGTCTTGACACACTTTCTAAAGGCAATCAGCAGAAAATACAGCTTATTACTGCATTGGCACATAATCCTCAGATTGTTATACTGGATGAGCCGTTTTCCGGACTAGATCCTGTTAATGCAATGCTCTTAAAGGATGTTGTTAAGGAAGAAATTTCAAAGGGTAAAATCGTATTTTTCTCAAGTCATCAGATGAATTATATAGAAGAGTTTTGTGACAGTATCGCAATTCTTAACGGAGGAAATATTGTTCTTTCAGGTGATTTAAGAGAAATAAAACGTAATTACCCGCGTAATAAAATAGTTGTTCGTTCTGAGCAGGTCGGCAAAATTGCATCCGATTTCGGTGCCTGCTGTACGGCTTTGTCAGAAAACGAAGCAATAATCAGGCTGTCATCATCAGATGAAAAGCAAGGTGTTATGAAACAACTTGCGGAATCTTATGATATTGATGAAATAAAGATTTTTGAACCGTCACTTAACGATATTTTTGTTGAGTATGCAGGTACAAAGGAATAAGGAGGGAATGAAATGAAACAGTTTGGTAAAATACTCAAATTTGAACTTAAAAATTATCTTGCAAATAAGGTGTTTGTCGGTATAACATTAGTGCTTGTTGTTTTAATAGCTGCAGTGCTGTTTTTCCCTCGTATCACTGAGAGCTTTAAAAGTGCAGATGATACTCCTGCTGCAGATAATCTTCCCATTATGCTTATTGCAGGGGATAATGAGGAAAGTAATGAAACAGTTCGTGAAGCGTTTTCATCAGTATTTACAGATTATGAAATTTTAATTGCAGAAAATAATTCCGAAAGTATAAAGCAGCAGATTACAGACGGCTATGCCGAATGTGCTTTTGTTATGAACGGCTTAACCTCGTATACCTACTATGTTAATAATCTTTCAATGTATGATGAAAATACAACGGTAGCGGATGAAGTTCTGCAGAATATTTATCGTATGTCTGCAATGATGCAAAGCGGTATGTCAGCAGAAGATACACAGGAAATTTTTTCTTTGCAGATAGAGCATGAAACTCTGAGTCTCGGTCAAGATCAGATGCAGAATTTCTTTTACACTTATATAATGATTTTTGCTTTGTATATGGTTATTCTTCTTTATGGTCAGATGGTAGCTACAAATGTTGCAACCGAGAAAAGCTCACGTGCAATGGAGGTACTGATAACAAGTGCAAAGCCTACAAGTATGATGTTCGGTAAAGTTATTGCTTCCTGCCTTGCAGGCTTGATTCAGCTTGTGGCTGTTTTCGGCTCTGCATTGCTGTTCTTCAATCTGAACAAAACATATTGGGGCGATAATGCAATTGTTTCTTCAATTTTTAATATGCCAACCTCACTTTTGATTTATATGCTTATTTTCTTCCTGCTTGGTTTCTTTATCTATGCATTTATGTATGGGGCAATCGGCTCAACAACATCCAAGCTTGAGGATATAAACACATCTGTTATGCCTGTTACAATGCTGTTCATTATTGCATTCATTGTTGTTGTGTTCTCGCTATCAAGCGGCACTGTAGATAACACACTGCTTAAGGTTTGCTCTTATATTCCGTTTACATCTCCTATAGCAATGTTCACACGTATTGCGATGAGTACAGTTTCGTTTTATGAAATAGCAATTTCAATTGCAATTCTTATCGTTTCAGCCGTCGGTATAGGCATTATTTCTGCAAAGATATACAGAGTAGGTGTTCTGCTTTACGGCACAACACCCAAAATAGGCACTGTATTAAAGCTGATACGCAAGGCATAAAATGAGAAGGGCACGGTTTAACCGTGCCCTTTCTTTACATCTGGAATTTCTTTATGTATTCGTTAATGCAGTGCTCAATTATTTCTTCGGCTGCATCCCTGCTTTTTACCTCTGTAACAGACGTGCTTTTATCATTTTCAAGTGTTTTGTAAACCTCAAAAAAATGCTTGATTTCATCAAAACGGTGATTCGGAAGCTGGTCAATATTCTGATAGCCGTTATAATTTGGGTCATTAACAGGAACGGCAATGATCTTTTCATCTCTTGCACCGCTGTCCTCCATAATAAGCACGCCTATCGGAGAGCATTCAACAATCGTCATTGGCTGAATCTGCTCGCTGCAAAGCACAAGTACATCAAGGGGGTCATTGTCGCTTGCAAAGGTTCTGGGAATAAATCCGTAGTTGGCAGGATAGTGCGTAGAAGTAAAAAGAACTCTGTCCAGCTTAAGCATACCTGTTTCCTTATCAAGCTCGTATTTGTTCTTTCCTCCCTTTGAAATTTCTATAACAGCATAAAATCTGTCTTTTTTAATTCTTTTCGGAGAAATATTGTGCCATATATTCATATAAATTCCTTCTTTCTGATGTGATTTTATCATTAAATTCTGAGAAACACAATATTTTGTTGAAAATTGTACGTTGTTTTTATATAATAGTCATTAATTTTTGTTGAGAGGATAATATGAAAGACAATCGGATGAAAACAATTAAATTTGCCATAACAAAATCTCTTCCGGTTTTGTTTGGCTATCTTTTTCTTGGCTCTGCTTTCGGCATTATGCTTTATGAGGCAGGGTATAATGTTTTATTTGCAGTTTTAATTTCAGTTGTTATTTATGCAGGCTCGGGTCAATTTCTGTTTGTTTCTTTTTTAAGTAGTGCAGCATCACTCCCGACTGTTGCATTGATGACCCTGTTTGTTAATTCACGCCATATTTTTTATGGTTTGTCTTATGTTGAAATTTTTAAAAAGGGCGGATGGCGATATCCCTTTATGATTTTTTCATTAACAGATGAAACGTATTCAGTTAATACTTCTTTTCAGACTGTCCCGAGTGATGTTGATGAAGTGAGGGCGAGATATTATATTGGAGTTTTTAATCATATTTATTGGATTATCGGCTCTGTCGTCGGTTCATTGGCAGGTCAGCTTATTCCTGTTGATTTTACGGGAATAGATTTTTCAATGACAGCCCTTTTTGTAGTTATTTACATAGATCAGATGCTCGCTTCAAAGAATAAGCTGACAGGTTTGGTGGGAATTATTTCGGCTTTACTCTGCCTTATAATATTCGGTGCAGATAATTTCCTTTTGCCATCTCTGATTTTAACTGTTGCTTTACTTTCTGCAATGAAGCCGATGCTTGATAAAAGGGAGGTAAAATAGCTATGCCTTTGTCAAATATTCAGGTTGCTCTTATGATTACCGTTGCGGCAGTATGTACATTTGCAACAAGATTAGTGCCGTTTGCACTTTTTGGCGGCAAAAAAGGAGTTCCTAAATTCGTTAAATACCTTGGTGATATTCTGCCTACATCAATAATTGGTGTTCTTATTATTTATTGTCTGGCTGATTTTAAGAGCGGAGAAATAATTGTGATCATTCCTAAGTTTATAGCTGTTGCGATTACGGCAGGTTTTCATTTGTGGAAAAGAAATACACTTCTGAGCATTGCGGCAGGAACAATAAGCTATATGCTTTTAATTCATTTCATATTTTAGTGTAATGATAGTGAAAAGAGGTTCGAAGATTATTCTTCAAACCTCTTTATTGATTATTTTGTTAACGAATTGTTTAATCTATAATTCCGCCGCCGATAACATAATCACCGTCATAAACAACTGCTGACTGACCCTTGGTAATTGCTCTCTGCGGTTCGTCAAAAATAATTTTAATCTGTTCATTTGAAATCGGTATAATTGTACAGGGCTGTTCTTTCATATTATACCTGATTTTTGCAAGTGCCTTAAACTTTTTATCTGGATTGGCTATACTTACCCAATTGAAATTGCTAACCGAAACCTCTTTTTCAAAAAGCTCATCATTTGTGCAGAGTATAACCTCGTTTGTATCTACATTTTTTTCACAAACATACATCGGCTGAGACAAGGCAAGCCCTAAGCCCTTTCTTTGACCGATGGTGTATTTAATGATGCCTTTATGTCTGCCTAAGATATTTCCGTTTTTATCCTTGAAACAGCCTTCTTTGAATGTTTCGCCTGTGTAAGCTTCAATAAATTTGAAATAATCGCCGTCAGGCACAAAGCATATATCCTGACTTTCCTTTTTGTGTGAGTTATCAAAATCAAGCTCATCTGCAAGTGCTCTGGCGTCATTCTTAGTCATACTTCCAAGCGGAAATATAACCTTTGAAAGCTGTTCCTGTGTAAGGCTGTAAAGCACATAGCTCTGGTCTTTGGATAAATCAGCAGCCTTTTTAATGCAGTATCTTCCGTTTTTGTATTCAACATTGGCATAGTGACCGGTTGCAATTAATTCACATTCGAGTTTTTCGGCAGTTTCAAGCAGCTTGCCGAATTTCAATATTTTGTTGCAGACAATGCAGGGGTTCGGCGTGCCGCCGTTTTTATAAGTGCTAATAAAATCGGCAATGACCGTATTTTTAAAATCATCTTCAAAATCAAGAAGATAAAAGGGGATTCCTATCTTATTGCAGATTTTTTCCGCATCTAAAATATCATTATCATTGCTGCAGTACAGCTTCATTGTTGCACCCAAAGCTTCGTATTCCTTTGTTATGATTCCTGCCGCGACAGATGAATCAACTCCGCCCGAAAGGGCAATAAAATATCTTCCATGATGCCATGGTCAATACAATATGTTACCGCATCTTCGATGGCCTGGCTCACAGAGCTGCCACCCTGACGGTATGCCTTGATGCAGGCCACAAAACGGGAATACTCCTCCAGCCGCCTGCAGCCCGCGGTCAGCCCGCTGTTATGGCCATAGTTGATGTTCAGCATCCGGACCTTCAGCTCCAGGCAGGGTGGGAGTCCGGCTTCCCGCATGTCCGGAAAGGCATCTGTCAGCCGCAGGTACTGCTCATCTGGCATGGCATCGTCCCCGTTATAGAACACCACGCACTGGGGCGCGGGAAGCGGAATCAACGTCTGCCCATAGACGCTGGCTTTCGCCCTTGCCACCAGGCTCTCATATTCCGCGGCGATATAGAGCAGGAACCGCAGCGGAAGATTCGGGGAGAATGTGCTCTGATGCTCATACAGGTTCAGGGCTCCGGCCAGGAGAAAGGCCATGTCGTTCTTCATGGACATGTAGACCACATTGTCCAGGGTGACAATCTGCAGCGCCTGGGCATCGCGGTAGTCCGTGCGGTTCAGCGCGTTGTACAGCTGCAGCAAAGCCTCCCTGTCCCGCTCGAAGATGTAGCAGAAGAGCCTGTCCTTTACGTTACGGTTGGCGACGAACCGCCGCAGCGGCAG
>OFGH01000362.1_pt1 | contig 43151 bp, 35 predicted proteins | sample 1521721 | NCBI WGS metagenome assembly OFGH01 (sample SAMEA3504132, study PRJEB24116) | mouse gut metagenome | biome: mouse gut; feature: mouse-associated habitat; material: faeces | place: Denmark | collected 2011
TTTGAAATTGGTAGGGTAGTTTTGTGCAAATTTCTATATTTGCTCATTTATAGTTGAAATATATTTTCATGGGAAAAAATAAAGTGAGTTGAATCCTGGTTGTGAAAAAAGGCTCTTTATGCTACAGTTATGGTACAGGCGAGATTGGAAAAGGAGGGGGATCATGCTTTCAGAGAAAAAATACTTCCTGTTTGACATAGACGGTACGCTTGCGGTGGACGATACGCTTTATGATGGCAGCAGGGAGCTGATCGGCTATATCGGCGCGATAGGCGGGCAGGCGTTTTACATTACGAACAATTCAGTGAAGAGCCGGAAGGACTATGTGGCGAAGTTCGCCCGGTGGGGGATTGAGACAAAGGAGAGCCAGTTTATGACGGCTTCTTATGCCACATGCCGGTATCTGAAAAAACATTACGCGGGAGAAAAGCTGTTTGTGGTTGGAACCCCGTCTTTTGTGGAAGAGGTAAAAGAGTGCGGTCTCTTAGTAACAGAGCAGGCAGAAAAGGGCGTAAGCTGTGTGGTAGTGGGATTTGACAGGACCCTTACCTATGAAAAGGTGGAGGCGGCGTGTAAACTGCTTTTTTGTCCAGATGTAGACTTTATTGGGACGAATCCGGATCTTCGGTGCCCGACGGGTTTCGGTTTTGTGCCGGACTGCGGCGGGATCTGCCGTATGATTGGCGGGGCAGTGGGGCGTGAGCCGTATTTCGCGGGGAAACCCAATGCGGAGATCGTGACACTCTGTACGGAGCAGGTACAGGCAAGCCTTGAGGAAGTGCTGGTGGTAGGTGACCGCCTGTACACGGATATTGCCTGCGGCATCAATGCGGGAGCGGAGACGGCGCTTGTGTACACCGGGGAGGCAAAGGCAGAAGATTTAAAAGATACGCAGTTTTGGCCGGATTATACATTTGAAAATATCAGGGAGCTTTACAGCAGGTTCCGGGAAAGCAGGGGAGATGTTTCATGTATTTAAAAGGGATATTGGCGGCTGCTGCAGCCTGCCTGTGCGGGGAAATCTGGCGGGAGCTGCATCATTTCCGCACGGTGACTTACAGGCTAAGGTCAAAAAAGCTTGAGGGGATAGGAGAAGACGTAAGGTTCGTATTTTTGAGCGACCTTCACAATCAGACGTACGGGAAAGGGAACAGGCGGCTTCTCCGGAAGATTAAAGAGATAGATCCTGCGCTGGTCCTTATCGGAGGAGATATGCTGGTAGGGAAGAAGGGAAAGTCTTTTGCGCCGGCGCTTGCGTTTGTGAGGGAGCTTGCGGGGCAGTTTCCGGTCTATTATGCCAACGGAAATCACGAGCAGCGGCTGAAAGAAAGGGCGGAGGAGTACGGAAATGTATACGCCCGGTACAGGGCAGAGCTTGAGCGTGCGGGGGTACATTTCCTGGAGAACGGTTCCTGGGAGCTTTTTTGCGGCAGCTGCAGGCTGAGGCTTACCGGGCTTGAGATTCCGGCAGAATGTTACAGCCATTTTAAGAAAGCCCGGATGCCGGAGGGGGCTGTCAAAGAGCGGATTGGAGAGACGGATGCCGCAGCCTATGAGATTCTTCTGGCGCATAACCCGTCCTATATGGAAGAGTATCTTAACTGGGGGGCAGACCTTGTATTGTCCGGCCATCTTCATGGGGGGATCGTGCGCGTGCCGGGTATGGGAGGAGCAGTATCGCCGGCTTTTGACATATTCCCGAAATATTCCGGCGGCCATTACCGGGAGGGAGGGCGAGACATCGTGGTGAGCAAGGGGCTGGGGGTGCATACGATATGCGTCCGGCTGTTTAATCCGGCGGAGCTTATAGTGCTGGAGCCCGGCGGGGAGGAGTGATCTGCAGAGTGATCTGCAAAGGATTATTTCCTATTGAGATATTTCCTGAAATCCTGTATAATAGATAGGCTACAATTTTATCCCTGTAACCGGGGCGGCAAAAAAGCGTGCTTTCGGGAGGGAATCTGACTGCGAGGAAAGCAAATGGGAATTCCTGTTAAATTGCCTGTATTTGAAGGCCCCCTTGACCTTCTCTTACATCTGATAGATAAGAATAAAATAGACATTTATGATATACCGATTGTAGAAATCACAAATCAGTATATGGAATATATCCAGGCCATGGAGAAAGAGGACCTGAATATCATGAGCGAGTTCCTTGTCATGGCGGCGACGCTTCTGGATATCAAATGCAAGATGCTCCTGCCCCGGGAGGTCAACGAGGACGGGGAGGAGGAAGACCCGAGGAAGGAGCTTGTGGAGCAGCTTCTGGAGTACAAGATGTACAAGCTCATGTCCTATGAGCTCAGGGACCGGCAGGTTGACGCGGAGCAGACTTTCTGCAAAAAGCCGACGATTCCGGAGGAGGTTCTTGAGTATGAAGAGCCGGTGGACTTAGATATGCTTCTGGGAGACTTGACGCTGGCAAAGCTGAGCCGTATTTTCAGGGATGTGATGAGACGCCAGGAGGATAAGATCGACCCGGTGAGGAGCAAGTTCGGAAAGCTTGAGAAAGAGGAAGTGACTCTCGTGGATAAGCTTGAGTATGTGTCGGAATACATAAAGAACCATAGGAGGTTCAGTTTCCGGGAGCTTCTCACGAAACAGAGCTCAAGGACGCAGATCGTGGTGACGTTCCTGGCAATCTTGCAGCTTATGAAGGAGGGGGCGGCCTTTATTGAGCAGGAACAGCCCTTTGACGATATCATGATTTCCTCCGGAGCTGCCCGCTAAGAAAGAGAGAAAGGTATGGATACATTGGAGATTAGTAAATTAGAAGGTGCGATTGAGGCAATCTTATTTACGATGGGGGATTCCGTGGAGCTTGGGAAGATTGCCGCTGCTATTGGGCATGATGAGAATACCACGAAAAAGATCATCCGTCAGATGATGGACAAATATGCGTCGGAAGACCGGGGGGTACGCATCCTGGAGCTTGAAAATTCTTTCCAGATGTGCACGAAAAAAGAGATGTATGAGTATCTCATACGGATTGCCAGGCAGCCTAAGAGGCATGTTCTCACGGATGTGCTGCTGGAGACGCTTTCCATCATCGCGTACAAGCAGCCGGTGACCAAGCTTGAGGTGGAAAAAATACGGGGCGTAAAGTCGGACCATGCGGTAAATAAGCTGGTGGAATACAACCTTGTCTGTGAGACGGGGCGGCTGGATGCGCCGGGGAGGCCTCTTTTGTTCGGAACGACGGAAGAATTTTTAAGGAGGTTCGGCGTACAGTCGGTGGACGAACTGCCGGTGATGAACCCGGAGCAGGTGGAGACGCTGAAGACAGAGGCTGAGGAAGAGGTGCAGTTAAAACTGGATATATGATGCCGGGGCTGAATCGCTTTGGGGAATGAGAAAGGGCGGAGTACAGGAAGACAAGGTGCTTCGTCTTTTCTTATGGGGAGGATGCCCGGGATAGGAGAGCCGGGATGGGAGCTTTGTATGAAAAAAAGGCCGGAGCGTACATAGCGGCCTGTGTCAGGGCATATATTAAAACGATGGATTGACGCGTGGGGCAGTGCATGAAGACAGGCAAACGTATACAGGCAGTTTTAGTAATATTAGCATTGGTGCAGATTTTTGCGGCGGTGTGCGGCAAAACAGGATTTTTCGGGAGAAACGGCGGGGAGAAAAATGAGCCGGCAAAGGAGACGGCAGGGGAGGCATCCTATGATCCGGGCCAGCTGTACGCGCAGTCGGCGGTGCTTATGGACGCTGACAGCGGGCGGGTCCTGTACGGAAAGGAAGAGGAGAAGATCCGGCCTATGGCAAGCACTACAAAGATCATGACCTGCATTCTGGCATTGGAGAATATGGAGGAAAGCCAGGTGGCGGAAGTCTCGGAGCGCGCGGCAAGGCAGCCGAAGGTGCGGCTCGGGGTAAAGAATAAAGAAAAATATTATATAAAGGATCTCCTTTATGCGCTTATGCTGGAATCATACAACGACAGCGCAGTTGCGATCGCGGAGGCCATAGGCGGCTCAGTTCCCGGGTTTGCAGAGATGATGAATGAGAAAGCAAAAGGGCTTGGCTGTGAGGATACGCATTTTGTGACCCCAAACGGGCTTGACGGAGAGGATGAGGGCGGCGTGCATGCGACGACGGCGGCAGATCTTGCCCGGATTATGAGGTACTGCATCACGGAATCCCCCAAAAAAGAGGAGTTCCTTGAGATTACCCGTACAAAAAGCTATTCTTTTTCAGACGCGGATAAAAGACGGAACTTTTCCTGCAATAACCACAATGCGTTTTTAGGCATGATGGAGGGGGCGCTTACTGGAAAGACAGGGTTCACGGCGGATGCGGGATACTGTTATGTAGGGGCGCTAAGGCGTGACGAGAGGACCTTTATCGTAGCGCTTTTAGCCTGCGGATGGCCCAATAACAAGAGTTATAAATGGAAAGATACAAGAAAGCTTATGGAGTATGCCCTGGAAAACTATGAGTACAGGAATGTCTGGCAGGAACTTCCGGAGCAGGAAGTAAGCGTGAAAGGCGGCGTTGACCCGGATAACGGCTATCTGCTGGACTGCAGGGTTTCGGCGGGGCTGAAGAAGGGGGAGGTTTCAGAGCTTAAGGTCCTGCTCCGGAAGGATGAGGCGGTCACAGCTGAAAAAAAGATAGAAAAATCGTTAAATGCGCCGGTAAAGAAAGGAAAGACAGTAGGAGAGTTTTTCTACATGCTTAACGGGGAAAAAATCGCGGATTATGATATCGTAACGCTGGAGGATATAGAAAAAAGGGATGCAGAATGGTGCGTGGATAAGATTTTAAGGCGTATTTGCCTGTAAGGGGAGTTTTTGGGGTATTCTTAAAAAACATTAAGAATTTATGAACTTTATTGACGGGAAAAGGTGCGGAACATACAATAAGTGAAAGTAATGTGAGAAAAGTGCAAATGTCCGGCCGGACGAATAAAGGCAGAGGAGGCTACAGGATGATAGAGGTAAAGAATATCACGAAGTCGTTTGAAAATATAGAGGCGGTCAGGGAGACAGATCTTACAATATGCGCCCAGAACATCTTCGGGCTGCTGGGCACGAACGGGGCGGGTAAGAGCACGCTCCTTCGGATCATGGCAGGCATCCTGCGGCCGGACAGGGGAGAGGTGCTTCTGGACGGAGAGCGTGTGTGGGATAATCCCGCCGCAAAGAAAAAATATTTCTATATCTCGGATGACCAGTTTTTCTTTCCGAATGCCACCGCAAAGGACATGGCGTCCTTTTACGGGAAACATTATGTGAAGTTCGACTATGCCAGATTTGAGGAGATGCTGGGGAGGTTCGGGCTTGAGCGGGAGCGCAAGATCCAGACATTTTCGAAAGGAATGAAAAAGCAGCTTTCCATCCTCATCGGGCTTTGCGCCAATGTGCAGTATCTTTTCTGCGACGAGACATTTGACGGCCTTGACCCGGTGATGCGCCAGGGAATCAAGGGGATCCTCGCAAAGGAGATGGAGGAGAGGGAGCTTACTCTTGTCATTGCCTCCCACAACCTGCGGGAGCTTGAAGACATCTGCGACCATATCGGGCTTTTGCACAGGGGCGGAGTGCTCCTGTCAAAAGACCTGTCGGACTTAAAATGCAGCATGCACAAGGTACAGTGCGTGTTTGAGCCTGATTTTGGGACATCCCTTTCCGAGGTGTTCCAGATCCTTCAGATGAAACAGACGGGGAGGCTGGTCTCGATGATCGTGCGTGAGAATGAAGAGGAGATCCGGCGGAAGATGGAAGAGCTGTCTCCGGTTTACTATGAGACATTGCCGCTGTCATTGGAGGAGATATTCATAAGCGAAACGGAGGTGGTCGGATATGACATCAAAAATCTTATTGCCTAGCCTGAGGAGGGAAAATTTAAAGCACCGCCTGGGAATCGTGCTTGCGGTCTTCGGGCTGTTCTTCCTCTATATGCTTTCCTTTGCCATAAATGTGCAGAACATATGCAGCCTGGAGGGGGAGAGTTTCAAAGAAAACCTGGAGAGCATAACAGCGCTTTCCGAGCCGGGGATGGAGGTAGGGATGCTTGTGATTCTGTGCTCTGTATTGCTTGCGGCTAACGGTTTCCGGTATCTCCACTCAAAAACAGAGATTGATTTTTACCATTCTCTTCCTGTGAGAAGAAGGGTCAGGTTCTATCTCATACTGACAAATGACGCAGGGGTATTTTTCATAGTTATCGCCGCAGTGTCTCTGCTCAAGTGCGCCATCGTGTCAGCCGCAGGGTATTTCAGCGTAACGTTTGCTGTCAACACGCTCTGGTCTGCCGTCTGCTACGGCGTTGTATTCCTCGTCTCTTACCTTACGATGGCGCTTGCCATGATCATGACGGGAAATACCTTTACAGGAGTTCTGGGATATCTTGTATTTGCATCATATTTTCCTCTGATGATCGGGAATATGTATCCATATCTTGCTCAGTCGTTTTTTAAAACATATTGTGATTATGAGGCGGAAAGCAGGGTCTTTTCCTATCTTTCCCCGGTATCTCTTGCAAGCGGCCTTTTTGAAGAAGAAGCGGGATGGGTGTGGAAAAACCATACGGATTACTTAGCGGCCAATATCATATGCATTGTGCTCCTTACTGTGCTGGACCTCTGGCTTTTTCAGAGGAGGGCGTCGGAGAAGGCGGGGAAGGCGATGGCATTTCCAAAAGCCAATCCGGTGATCCGCATCTTATTGGTGATCCCGTCGGCGATCTATTCCGGCATGTTCCTCTACGGGGTGTCCTACACTTCGTTCAAGCCGTGGATTGTCACAGGGATGCTAATAGGCGGAGTCTTGACCCATGGAATCATAGAGTGTATCTACAGATTTGACATCAGAGGGCTGTGGTCCTATAAAAGGCAGCTGCTTGCGTCGATGGCGGCCTCTTTTTTGATCGTCGGGTTCTTCTGGTTTGACGTGAGCGGTTTTGACAAGTTCCTGCCAAAAGAGGAAAACCTGTCGTCAATCCTTATTGACAATCCGGGAGTTGCGGACGACTCCACATTTTGGGGGAAGGAAAGGACGGGCATTACCGGGGATACGATGAAAGCGGCATATAGTGTCATTGAAAAAATCGTGGCGCAGAATGACGAAAACGCAGAGATCAGCAATAACCGCTCTGCAAAAGGCAGCACAGAGCTTTCGAGCTATATCATAAGATACAGAATGAAGGACGGAAGTGAAAAAAAACGGAAGTATCTGCTGAATGAAGAGCATGCAGATGAGCTGATGGGCCAGGTATTTGACTCGGAGGAATATCAAAGAGATACGTATTCGCTTTATTCGGCAGATTGGTCCAACGTGACGCAGGTGGAGGTGTGCTGTCCGGTCATGTGCGAGAATCTGGACTTTACGAAAGAGCAGAGGGCAGAGCTTTTCCGCACATATCTGGAGGAGCATGCAAAGCTTGACTATGAGACGGCGAAGGCAATCCTTCCCTTCGGGCAGCTTATGGTCACTTACCGCAGGGCGGGCGGGGCGCTTAATACTCAGAGAGGCATGCTCATGAAATCATACGAGGCGGAAGGAACAGACTGCTATTACCTCTACCCGTCTTTTAAAAAGACGATTCGCTACTTAAAGGAGGAGCTGGGGGTAGAGGTCAATACTTCCATGAAGGATTTTGAGATTACGCAGCTGGAGGTCACGACTTATGAAGACGGCAGCGACGGCCTGCCATCCTTTACGATAAAAGACAGAAAATTCATTGACTCAGTTAAAAGCAAGCTGGTGTATGGAGATTACCTGTGGACGGCAGGTGCAGCAGCCGCCATCGACAGCAGCTGCGATATCTCAGGGGCTGTAAAGACAGAGGGCGGAGAGGAGTCCGTCATACTTTGCACGGACAGGGAAACGGCTGAAAAGATAAAGAAATATAAGAAATAAGCAGGGATTTTATGTGTAAATTCTTTGCAGGATGTGTTATGATAGAATCAGTCTTGCGGGGCTGATTCTATTTGCGGAGAAAGGAATGAAGAGATGAAGAAAGAACTTGAAGTGGATACGCTTACGCTTTTTACGGATGACGGGGAAGTGGAATGCGGCATTGTGAATGTGATGGAGGTAAACGGGAAGGAATATATCGCGGTATCCCCCCTCGGCGAGGACGGAGATGTGACGGAGGATATCTGGTTTTACCAGTTTGAGAGGGACTCGTCCGGAGGGGATGAGCATGAGATCGTGTTTATCGAGGACGATGATGAGTACGAGCAGATTGTGGATAAGTTTGATGAATGGCTGGATACTCTGGAATTTGAGGAAGAATAGAGAACTGCGTGGAAACGCCCTGAGATGGCTCAGGGCGTTTTTGCAGTGCGTGAACCTCCTGGTTCTATGCTGAAACTTAAGGTTACGCAGAACATCCCGTCATCTTTTGAAACGCAGAACTCACCGCCGAGGAGGTGCATCATTGTCTGGACATTTTTAAGGCCGATATGATTGCCGTCTGCGCCGGGCTGCCCTTCCTTTACGGAGTTTTTTATGGAGATGGAGAACCGCCCTCCCGATATGCTGTCAGTGATGGAGACAGGGTGTTTTTTGTCTCCGTATTTAATAATATTTGAAAAAAGATTGTTAGAGATGCGTTTCAGCATTGTCTTATCGCTTTCCAGGGCGACGGAGGCAGGAGTGGGGCAGAAATCGGCGGAGAAACCTGCCAGCCGGATGAAATCCGCATTTTCTTCCAACTGCTTGCGGATATAGTCTGTTGAAATCCATGCAAGTTCCGGAGTCTCGCTCTTTTCGGAGACAAGCGCGTATTCGAACATCTGGTCGGTAAGGGATTTGATGTCTTTTGCCTTACCGAGAGCCTTGTCGATGTATTCGTCCCGCATGTCAGGATTCTTCTTTAGTTTCAGGATTTCCAGATAACCGTTCAATATTGTAAGAGGAGTGCGAAGGTCGTGGGAGAGCGCGGTGATCAGGTCCTGATTAGCTTTCCGGCTCTCCATCTCTGATACGATGTTATCATTTAAGGTGCTTCTCAGGCTGTTTAGCTCCTTGGCGAGAATCCCGATTTCATCTCCGCCAAGGTCAGGGATGGGGCGGGTCAGGTTGCCGGAAGACATGACAAGAATCTCCTGCTCCAGCCTGAGTACGGATCTCATCTTGCGCCGGACGAAGAACAGGACCATGAGGAAAAACAGCAGGATGGAGAGAAAAAGGCTGATGAGCACATAGGGATACAGAACCATCTGGCGCTTGTAGCTCATGATCAGGGCGCTGCCGGAACCGTTGCTGAATTTAAGGGGAACATACCGGAAATCCTCGAACCCTCCGTCGGTGAGCTGGTCGCCAAAGCCGTAGAAAGCAAAAAGCAGGCTGTGCTTTTCCACATATTCGGCGAACCGTGACGTGCGATGATAGCCGTCGTCAAGTCCGTATATGGAGATAGAGGTGTACTGGTCAGCCAGGTCGAGAAAGGGTTCAAGGGCTTTAATGCGCTCCTCGTCCTCTTCTGACTCCGGGAGTTCGTAATTTGGCGCCTCCTCATAAAGCCTGTCTGCCAGGGTCAGGGCATCCCCATAGGTCTGGCAGTAATCGGCGAGGCCCAAAAAATTGAAGAAATGCAATTTGTTGGCCCACAGTGTGCCGAAAAGCCCAAATGACATGATGAGGGCGCAAAAGATCAGCAATGTGAACTGTGTGCGGATCTTCCAATGGGAAATCTTACTGCATATTTTTTTAATCACATCTGTACCCCCTTCCCCATACAGTCTTTATGAGCGTGGGATTTTTCGGATCCTTTTCGATTTTATGCCGGAGATTACGGATATGCACCATTACGGTATTGTTTGCGCCGTAGTAGTACGGCTCGTTCCACACGGACTCATAGAGGCGCTCCGCGGAAAAAATCTGCCGCCTGTTTTTTATGAGCAGCAGGAGGATTGCATATTCTGTGTCCGTGAGGGTGAGAGGAGAGCCGTCAAGCCTCACTTCCTCGCGGCGGACGTCAATCTCCAGGCTGTGGTATATCAGCGTCTCGCAGGAGCCTGCGCCGTCAGCCGGGGAGTTTCCAGTCCCGGATTGGAGATCCATGTTTTTTCCTTTGTAAATCTGGTATCTGCGGATCAGTGCCTTACAGCGGCTGATTAGCTCATTGTAGGAGAATGGCTTTGCCAGATAGTCATCCCCTCCGCTGGAAAATCCCAGTGTCTTGTCGCTGTCTTTTGAGCGTGCGCTGAGGAATAGGATGGGCGCATTGCTGTTTTTTCGTATCTCAAGGCATGTCTGGTATCCGTTTTTTCCGGGCATCATGATGTCCAGGATAATCAGGTCATAGCTGTTTTCACGGACAAGGAGGAGGGCAGCCTCGCCGTCGGCAGCCTCATCAATGCCGAAACTTTCTCCCTCCAGCAGCACATGTATGATTTCTCGGATCTCAGCATTGTCATCTACAATTAATATACGGGTATCTTCCATGGGGAACGCCTCCAATAGTTTTCCTGACAACAGTTTATGTTTTTCATTTTAACAGATTTTAGAAAAAAGAGCGGTATCTCTTAAGAAATTTTAAGATTTAATTTGGGGAATTCTTAAGAGGCAGGAATTAATATTGACGTTGAAAAGGATACTAAAGACTATCAGGAGGTGCATGTGATGGATAAGATAAGTATTGTAGTGCCGTGCTTTAACGAGGAGGAGGCAATTTCGGTATACTACCGGGAGACATGCCGGGTAATGCAGAGAGTAGAGGGGGCTGAGTTTGAGATTATTTTCGTGGACGACGGCTCCATAGACGGAACTTTCCGGCTCATAAAGGAATTGAGCGAAAAGGACGGACGGGTAAAATATCTTTCATTTTCCAGGAATTTCGGTAAGGAGGCGGCCATTTATGCGGGGCTTAAAAATGCGTCGGGGGATTTTGTGGCGACGATGGATGCAGACCTGCAGGACCCGCCGGGGCTTTTGGAAGAGATGTACCGGATCCTGACACAGGAGGAGTACGACAGCGTGGCGACAAGGAGGCTTGACCGCTCCGGGGAGCCAAGGCTGCGCTCAGTGCTCTCCGAAAGCTTTTATAAGCTCATCAACCGCATTTCCCAGACGGAAATCGTCAGCGGGGCGAGGGATTACCGTCTGATGAAGAGAAAAATGGTGGACGCAGTTTTGGAGATGAGTGAGTATAACCGCTTTTCAAAAGGAATTTTTGAGTGGGTAGGGTTTCGGACGAAATGGCTTGAGTTCCCGAATGTAGGGCGCTGCGCGGGGGAGACGAAGTGGTCTTTGAAAAAGCTGTTTTTTTATTCCCTTGAAGGGATTACCGGGTTTTCCGTGGCGCCGCTTTCCCTGGCGGCCATTATCGGGGTGATATTCTGCCTTTTTTCTTTTGCTATGATACTTGTGATCGTGGTGAGGACCATTGTATGGGGCGACCCGGTGTCAGGCTGGCCTTCCCTGGCATGCATTATCTTTATGGTCAGCGGGATCCAGCTTTTTTGCACGGGAATCGTGGGAGAATATCTGTCGAAGACTTATCTTGAGACGAAACGGCGCCCGATTTTTATTTTGAAAGATTCCAGTGAAGACAGCGGGGGAACCGGGCATGAGGAAAGATAAGAGGTTTGCCGGGGCTGCGGCGTATGGAACGATTTTTTTGCTCACATTGTTTTTTACATGGCTTTTCTGCCTGCGGCACGGCCTGTTCGGAGCAAAAGTGGACTGGGTCAGCCAGCATAGCGTACTGCCGGATTATTTCCGCAGGCAATTTTACGAGACCGGCAGCCTGTTCCCGGAGTTTGCCGCGAACATCGGCGGCGGGCAGAATATCTATAACTTTTCCTATTATGGGCTGTTAAGCCCTGTCATACTGCCGTCTTACCTGTTCCCTTTTGTGGAAATGGGAGATTACATGATGGCAGTGCAGTTTGCATGCCTGGCGGTTTCTGTGATGCTTATCTACAGGTGGCTTTTGGGGCGGGGATTTGAAAAGAAGGTATGTTTTTGCGTAAGCCTGATGTTTCTTTTGTCCGGGCCGATGATCTATCACTCCTACAATCAGATTATGTTTGTAGATTACATGCCGTTTTTGTGCATGGGGTTTCTCGGAGTGGATAGATATTTTAAAAGGAGGCGGGGCGGCCTGCTTAACATAAGCATATTTCTCATGATCATGACAAGTTTTTATTTTAGCATCGGAGGGATGCTCGCGCTTTTGCTTTACGGCCTGTACTGCTATGTGAAGGAGCGGGGGGAGGTCTATGAGAGATCAGGAGCGGGGGGATGCCCGGGCGGTTGGAGGGCGGAAACAGCGGCATTTTTAAGGGAAGGGTTTCTTTTCCTGCGCCCTTTTTTCTCGGCAGTTCTTATGAGCGGCGCACTGCTGGTGCCGACGGCTATGGCGATGGCAGGCAGGGAGGGAGGCGGTACTGAAACTGCCCTCCCGGAACTTTTTTTTCCGGAACTTTCCCTTGGGAGATTTTTTTATACGCCCTACGGCATGGGGCTTACGACCATTGCCTTTACCGCGCTTGCGGCGACGGCGCTCTTTCACGGATGGCCGGACAGAGTGCTGGCATGGGGATGCATTGGGATCTTTTTCCTTCCGGTTTTCGCGTGGCTGCTGAACGGAGGGCTCTATGTGAGGGATAAAGTGATGATCCCGTTTCTTCCGCTTATGTGCTATGTGACGGCCTGCTACCTGGACAGGGTGAGGGGTGCGGCGGAGGACGGCGGAGAAAGAGGGGGGAGGACCGGTGTTTTACGGGGAGCTTTTCCCTTTGCTGTTACTTTTGCCATCCTGTGGTTTCATTTTGCCTGGTATGGAGCAGGGAGCTGCGGCAGGCTTGTGCTGGCGGACAGTGTGCTGATGTTTCTCTTTTACGGAATCTATTGTGTGAGGAAGAATCTCTATATGCTGATGCTCCCTTCCATTTTGATGCTGGGGGTGTTCGGGAACTGGTATCACGGGGAGGAAGCGAAATATTTAGACCGGGAATTTTACGGGAAGGTGACGGACGAGTCGGTTGAAAGGCTGGCGGAAAGAGCTGCGGATTCGGAAAAGGGATTTTATCGGACAGAGCAGTGCGGAACGGAGGATGAGAAGGCGGCAAGCCTAAATCGGATCTGGGATATGAGCCAGTATGTAACTTCCATCTACTCATCGCTGTATAACGGGGAATACCGGAAGTTCAGGGAAGAGTTCGGAACAGGGGAGCCATACCGGAATTTCCTTATGCAGCCTGGGTCAGAAAATCCGGTGTACCGCAGATTTATGGGAGTGAAGTATCTGATAGCGGACAAAAACTCTCAGGGAGAAAGGATGCCGCCGGGTTATGAGCTGAAGGATACAGAAAAGGAGTGGGGGCTGTATGAAGACCTCCTGGCATCTCCCGTGGCTTATGCGACGGATAAAGTGATGGATGAGGAAGAGTATGAGGCGCTGGCATTTCCAGAGAATCAGCTGGCATTTCTTAAGGCGGCAGTAGTGGAGAAGGGAGACGGAACGGAAAAGAAGGAAAGCAGAAACGGGGAGTTTGTTCCGGTACATATCTCATTGCCGAAAGAGATAGATTCCCGGAAAAAGGAGGCCGTCAGGGCGGATATCGCCGGACCGTCAGGGCAGCCGGACTTTAAGGTGCTGTTTCTGCGGTTTGGGGTTGAGAACCTTAAACCATCCGAGGACATGGAGGTGTGGGTGGAGGGGCAGCGCAATAAGCTGACTTCCAGAAAGCACTTTTACTATAATGGCAATACGGTTTTTACTTATGCGGTTCCGCTGCGGGAAGGCCAGGGCAGCCTTGAGATAGTTTTTGGAGAGGGGCATTATCGGATTTCAGATACGCAGTGCTATCTGGGGGAGCTGCCGGCGCAAAAGGAAGCGGAGAGACTGTATCAGTCAGAGTTTTTTCCGGATAAGGGGAGGACAAGAGGGAATGTGATAGCAGGCAATATAGATGTGAAAAATGCCGGCAGCTTTATCACGACGATTCCGTATGATGAGAATTTTGAAATCTCTGTGGACGGGGAGCCTGTAAAGACAGAGAAGGTAAACACGGCGTTTTTAGGATGCAAGATTGAAAAAGGGAGGCATGAGGTTGAGATAATCTTCCATGCGCCGGGGGTGGCGGCGGGGAAAATCGCGTCAGCTGTCGGTACTGTGCTGTTCCTGGGCATGAATTTTGGATGGAAGAGGAAAAGGACAGAGGGGAAAGTGTTTTAATCGTGACAAATTCTTAATTCCATGATAAGATGAGGCATGAAAAATGACAGGAGAAAGGATGCAGAATTGATGAAAAGAAAGGTACAGGAATATTTTGTTTATTTTATGCTTTATTCTATGATTGGATGGTTATATGAGGTTTTTCTGGAGGTTGTGGTGTACCGCTGGGGGTTTTCAAACAGAGGAGTGCTGTTTGGGCCATACTGCGTGATATACGGAACGGGAGCGCTGATTCTGATATTTTCCCTTGGATGGCTTATGGAGAGACGGATATATGCAGGGAAGATTCTGGTGACGCCTTTGCTTGTCTTTCTTGGAATCATGGCTGTCACTACCGGGGTAGAGCTTATCGGGAGCTATGTGATGGAGTTCACGTCAGGGGGATGGGCGTGGGATTACAGAAGGTTTGCCTTTAATTTCCAGGGGCGCATCGCCCTGAATCCCAGCGTGAGGTTTGGGATTGGAGGCATGCTGTTTCTGTATGTGCTTCAGCCCATTTTCGTTAAGCTGACAGAGAAGATGCCTCCTGGAGCATACAATGCAGTGTCCGGGTTTCTGGCGGCGGCGCTGGCAGCAGATGTATCCTGGCTGGCAGTGAAGAGCCTCCTGTAGAGATGTCCGGCCTTCATGGCGATGAGAAGGAGCAGGAGGTTTAATTGCATTTCCATGCAGGAAAATTACTTGCATTCATAGGAATATTGTGTTATTTTAAATCTATCAGATCTGCCGGCGTTCTTGCCGGCAGAGATAAACTTAAAGGTATCAAGAGCCGTAAGGCGGTCTGATTTCCAGAGCTTTTTTCAAAGCAGAATCCAGTGATGAAAGACAGATGAAAAAGGAGTGATGCGTATGGGAGCGGAAATTATTTTGCGTTCTTTTCATGCAATTTTCTATTGACATTTGAAAAATTTTATACTACTATATAAACCATACAGCGAACATTCGTTCGGAAAACAGAAGGAGAATTGATTATGGCAGGCAATGAGAATAAGCAAAAAGCATTAGACGCGGCAATCGCGAAGTTAGAGAAGGATTTTGGAAAAGGAACGGTGATGAAGCTGGGTGACCCGGCAGCCCAGGTAGTTGTTGAGACGGTTCCCACAGGGTGTCTTAGCCTGGACATCGCCCTTGGCATGGGAGGAGTTCCGAAGGGAAGGGTGGTGGAGGTTTACGGGCCGGAGTCCAGCGGTAAGACGACGGTTGCCCTCCACATGATTTCCGAGGTTCAGAAAAGAGGCGGCATTGCCGGGTTTATTGACGCGGAGCATGCCCTTGATCCAGTGTACGCGGGAAATATCGGCGTGGATATCAATGAACTGTATATCTCCCAGCCTGACAGCGGGGACCAGGCGCTTGAGATTGCAGAGACGATGGTGCGCTCAGGCGCTATGGATATTGTTGTCATTGACTCGGTGGCAGCTCTCGTTCCCAGGCAGGAGATCGAGGGAGACATGGGTGATTCCCACGTGGGCCTTCAGGCAAGGCTTATGTCCCAGGCATTAAGGAAGCTGACGCCGGTAATCAGCAAGTCCAACTGCATCGTCATCTTTATCAACCAGCTCCGTGAAAAGGTGGGCGTGATGTTCGGGAATCCGGAGACGACCACCGGAGGCCGGGCGCTCAAGTTCTATGCCTCTGTCCGCATGGACGTAAGGCGGATCGAGACGCTGAAACAGGGCGGGGAGATGACAGGAAACCGTACAAGGATCAAGATTGTAAAGAATAAGATAGCTCCTCCGTTTAAAGAGGCGGAATTTGACATTATGTTCGGCAAGGGCATCTCCAAGGAGGGAGATATCCTTGACCTAGCGGTGGGCCTTAACCTTGTGAACAAGAGCGGAGCATGGTTTGCCTATAACGGCGATAAGATCGGGCAGGGGCGCGAGAATGCCAAGAGCTATCTCGCAGAGCACCCCGAGATCATGGGCGAGCTTGACAAGAAAATCCGGGAGCACTACCAGTTTGCGGGAGCCGCGGGGGATGATGCATCGGACGCAAAGAAAGAAGGAGAAAAGGCGGAATCCGCAGAGGGCGTGAAGGAGCCGGCGAAGACGGCTAGGAAGAGAGCGGTGAAAGAAGAGTAGGCATTGGAGAAGATGGATGATTGTCACGAATGTAGAGGCGGCGGCCAACGGAAAATATAAAGTATACATAGACGGGATATATGCGTTTGTTTTGTATAAGAAAGAAATCTCACGTTACCAGATAGCGGCCGGGCAGGAGCTTGGGGAGGACGTTTACATTGGAATCCGCACAGAGGTCATAGGAAAGCGGGCGAAACTGCGCGCCCTCCATCTGCTGAATGATATGGGGCGGACAGAGATGCAGCTGCGTCAAAAACTGGAGAAGGACGGCTATACGGAAGACGTAGTTGAAGAGGCAGTCTCCTACGTGAAATCTTTTGGCTATATCAATGATGAGAATTATGCCAGGATATTTATTGACAGCAAGAAGAATAAAAAGAGCAGGAAAGAGATTTCTGCCATCCTGCTGCAAAAAGGGGTTGCAAAGGAAGTGATCGAGGAGGCGTTTGGGGAATACGATGAAGAAGATGACGCCAGGGCGGCGATTGCAAATATCCTTGAGAAAAAACATTATGACCCTGAGAATGCGGACTGGAGAGAAACACGAAAAGCAGCAGCGTATCTGATGAGAAAAGGGTTTGAATACGGGGATATCCGCCGCGTAATGCAAATTCCTGAACAGAACATGTGAGTTTCCTTGTCAGTTTGCTTGACATCTTTGGCAAAACAGTATAAAATTTATATGTTGTATTTGTACAATGAAAACTAAATAAGGAGGTGCTCCTGTGCTGAGTAATGGAATCATTATTGCAATTGCAATAGTGCTTATCATAGCTGCTGCAGTCATCAGCCATTTTGCGACAGTTTCTAATCTGAAGAGCAATGCTGAATCAAAGATTGGAAATGCCGAGACGAAGGCGCGTGAAATAATTGATGATGCGGTAAAGACGGCAGAGGCAAAAAAGAAGGAGTCTCTCTTGGAAATTAAAGAGGAATCTATCAAGAATAAGAATGAGCTTGAAAAAGAGACCAAGGAACGCAGGGCGGAGTTACAGCGCTATGAAAAACGTGTTCTTTCCAAGGAAGAGGCTTTGGAGAAAAAGACTGATGCTATTGAAAAGCGCGAGGCAGGATTTGCAGCAAAAGAAGAGCAGCTTAAACACCGTGAGGCAAAGGTGGAAGAGCTGAGCAGGCAAAGAGTACAGGAACTAGAAAGAATCTCAGGACTTACCTCCGAACAGGCAAAAGAATATTTGTTGAAAACTGTTGAAGATGATGTAAAACATGACACCGCAAAATTAGTGAAAGAGCTGGAGGCTCAGGCGAAGGAAGAGGCAGACAAGCGTGCGAAAGAGTGCGTCGTGACTGCAATTCAGAGATGCGCTGCAGACCACGTGACCGAGACGACGATTTCGGTGGTTCAGCTTCCGAGCGATGAGATGAAAGGAAGGATCATAGGCCGGGAAGGACGCAACATCCGGACACTGGAGACTATGACAGGCGTTGAGCTTATTATTGACGATACGCCGGAAGCCGTAGTCTTGTCGGGATTTGACCCGATCAGGCGCGAGATTGCGAGGATCGCCCTTGAAAAGCTCATCGTGGATGGCCGTATCCATCCCGCGAGGATTGAGGAGATGGTGGAGAAAGCCCGCAAGGAAGTGGAGGCGCTGATCCGGGAAGAAGGAGAGGCGGCTGCGCTGGAGGTTGGCGTTCACGGAATCCATCCGGAGCTGATAAGGCTTCTCGGGCGGATGAAATTCCGAACAAGCTATGGCCAGAATGCGCTCAAGCATTCCATGGAAGTTGCACAGCTGGCAGGGCTTCTTGCCGGGGAGATCGGGCTTGACGTGAGGGTAGCAAAAAGAGCCGGGCTTCTGCATGACATCGGGAAATCCATTGACCATGACGTGGAGGGTTCCCATATCCAGATTGGTGTTGACCTTTGCAGGAAGTACAAGGAATCAGCAACGGTCATTAATGCGGTTGAGGCTCATCACGGCGATGTAGAGCCGGAAACTCTCATTGCGTGCGTGGTGCAGGCGGCAGATACGATTTCTGCGGCACGTCCGGGCGCGAGGAGAGAAACGTTAGAAACATACACAAACAGGTTAAAACAATTAGAAGATATCACCAACCGGTTTAAGGGAGTTGATAAATCTTTTGCAATTCAGGCAGGTAGAGAGATTCGTGTAATGGTAGTTCCAGAGCATGTATCTGATGCAGACATGGTATTGATGGCCAGGGATATAGCGAAACAGATAGAGTATGAATTGGAATATCCTGGGCAGATAAAAGTCACTGTGATCCGCGAGACGCGGACGACAGACTTTGCCAAGTAGAAGATAAATGTGAAAGACCGGGCGTATCGTCCGGTCTTTTTAAATGGCGCGGGCCTTACAGCACCTTATAAAGCAGGAGGTTAGTATGGGTGAAAAGATCAGAAGAATAAAACGAGAGCTGGTTCATAAAGGAGCCATTATAGAAGTGTATAAAGACTACATGGAATTTTCCAACGGGCATCATGCAGAGTGGGATTTTATCCGCCATGACGGAGCGGCCGCGGTAGTTCCGGTGCTTGATGACGGAAGGATCCTGATGGTCCGGCAGTACCGCAATGCGCTGGAGCGGTATACGCTGGAGATTCCTGCAGGGAAATTGGACGCATCCGACGAGCCGGGGCTTTCCTGCGCCAGGCGTGAGCTTGAGGAGGAGACCGGCTATAAGACAGACGACCTGGAGCGGCTTATCACCCTCCGCACGACGGTGGCATTCTGCAATGAAAAGATTGAAGTTTATGTGGCAAGGAATCTGATGCCGTCCAAACAGAACCTTGACCCGGATGAATTTGTTGATGTCATGGCGTATGGCCTTGAGGAGCTGAAGGAAAAAATATTTGCGGGGGAGATTGAGGATTCCAAGACTGTTGCGGCGCTTTTAGCGTATGAGAGCCGCTGCCTGAAAAAATAAGAATATATTAAACAGCCCGACATATAATGAAGTATCTTATCAGAGGAGGAATAAACTTTTGAGGATGCAGGAGAGCGGAAAACATTTTGTTCTGTATTATATGCTGGGTTTTTTTGCGGGGATCATGTATGCAAATCTGCTGGCAAAAGACTATATCGCGAGCATGGGGATCCTGAACGAATTTTTCCTGAACCAGTACAGCGCGGATGATATTAACACAGCGGAATATCTATGGTATGTGACAAGGATCAGAGTGTTTCCGGCCTTGATTTTGGGGGCGTTCGGCTGCTCGTATGTGCGGAAGGGAGCTGTGGCGGCATTTCTCCTGTGGACAGGCTTTTCGAGCGGGCTGATTTTTACATCTGCGGTCATGAAGATGGGGATAAAGGGGATCATTCTCTGCCTGATGGCGCTGATCCCGCAATTTTTGTTTTACATTGCGGGGTATCTTGCTTTGCTTTGGTACCTTTATGAGTATCCCCGGATCCACTGGAATCTCACGAAGACAGTCATTTTTCTTTTGCTCCTTGCGGTGGGAATCCTGCTGGAGTGCTACGTAAACCCGGTAATCATGCAGTTGTTCATACATACACTTTAGGATAGCTGCGGGAGGATATTCGGGATCTTATCTGCATATCCGAAATGCGCTGCCGTCTGTCAGCGCCCTGCAGAGGAGCTGCGGATGTAGAAACGAAGGTATAGGATGCAAAGCAGGAAAGCGGCAAGCTGGCTTGCAAGGAGTCCCAGCAGGTAGCCCTCAATCCCGAAGAGGGGGATGCAGCAAAAGACGCTGAGGATCCGTATGACCAGGTTAAAGGTGTTGATAAAAAAGGAGAGGGTCGTCTTTCCGATTCCGTTAATAATGCTGATGAGCGTTGTGTTCGTGTAGAGAAACGGGCACATCCAGGCAAGGGTTACGATATAGTCTCCCGCATAACGGCTGCCGAACAGATGCATGCCGATCCATTGGCCGCTGACCAGCAGGCAGACGCAGCAAAAGCTGCCTAAAAGCACGCAGCAGCAGACGCTTTTCTGGATAATCCTCTGCATTTGGCGTTCATGGTTGAGAGCTTGCGCCTCAGCGACAGTCGGCAGGAGCATGGTGGATACGGAATTCGTGATGGCTGATGGGAACAGGATGCAGGGGAGCGCCATGCCGGTCAGCACCCCGTAGGTGCTCAGGGCAAGGGAGACGCTCATCCCGTGTTCCTGCAGTTTCAGCGGGATGGAGACAGCCTCGATGCTTTGTAAAAGATTCAGCAGCACGCGGCTTGCCGTCAGGGGCGCGGAAAGTAAGAGCAGTTCTCTGGCGTATTGGAAGAAGTTTGCGGTTCTCCTCATTTTTTTTCGGATTCCCTGTGAGAGGGATGTTTTTTTCGTGATCATTTCAAAACAAAATACGGATGAGGCAATCTCCCCGGCGATCAGTCCGGCTACAGCTATGGAGATGCCGAACTGTGAGCCGCTCTTTGCTCCTGCAAGGTAGAGAAGATACACGGAGAGAATACGTACAGTCTGCTCGATCAGCTGGGAAAAAGCGGGAATCCCGGTTTCTTTCAGGCCGAAATAATAACCGATGATACAACTGTGGACAGAAGCAAAAGGAAAGGCGTACGAGAGGATAACAAGCAGATTTTCACAGCGTTCCTCTTTCAAAAAGGAAGAGGCAACGAACCCGGCATATCTCTGCAAAAGTAAAGTGACGATGCAGGATGCGCTGACGGAAAGCAGGATGCTTGTGAAGAGAAATGCTTTCGCCTCCCGCTCTCTGCCGACGGAAACTCTTTTTGCGACGCATCGGGCAAGGGCTGTTTCTATGCCGGCGGAGGTGAGGGAAAAGCAGAGCGCGTACACAGGGAAAATCAGCTGGTACAGCCCAACGCCCTCTTCCCCGAATGTGTGGCTTAGAAAAATCCTGTAAAAAAATCCCATGAATCTTGTAGCGAACCCGGTCAGTGTTAAGATGAGGGTTCCTTTTAAAATTGTTCGTTTGACAGACATTTTTTTGCTCCTTGAGCTTATTATTACAGCATATTCCGCGAAGGTTCCCTCTATTCATGCTTGTAGCACTTGACAGATATTCCGGCGGGTGGTATCCTACAAATTGTAATCCCAGTATTTCACTAGGGATTGAAAAAGTAAGAAAAAGCAGGCATATCCGTCACGGTGCAGAAACTTTGCGGAATCCTGCATTATAATTCAGATAGAACACGGAGGATAAGAGATGGAGAAAATGATATATCTGGACAATGCGGCAACCACAAGGACCGCGCCGGAAGTCGTGGAGGCAATGCTGCCTTATTTTACGGAAAATTACGGAAATCCGTCCAGCGTGTACAGGTTTGCGGCAAAGAACAAATGCGGGGTTGACCGGCAGAGGGAGGCCATTGCAGAAATCTTGGGAGCAAATGCGAATGAGATATATTTTACAGCAGGAGGCTCGGAGTCGGACAACTGGGCTGTTAAAGCTGCGGCAGAGGCATACCGGGAAAAGGGAAACCACATCATTACGACGAAGATAGAGCACCATGCTATCTTGCACACGGCAGAATATCTGGAAAAACAGGGGTATGACGTGACATACCTTGACGTGGACGAAGACGGGCTTGTCGATACGGATGAACTGGAAAAAGCCATACGTCCGGAGACAATCCTGATTTCTGTTATGTTTGCGAACAATGAGATTGGAACGGTGCAGCCTATAAAAGAGATCGGAAGGATTGCGAAAGAGCATGGGATTTTATTCCACACGGATGCCGTCCAGGCATTTGGACAGATTCCCATCCAGGTGGACGGGCTGGGGATTGATATGCTCAGCGCCAGCGGGCATAAGCTGAACGGACCTAAGGGAATCGGTTTTCTGTATATCCGGAAAGGCGTAAAAATCCGCTCTTTCATACACGGCGGGGCGCAGGAGAGGAGACGCCGGGCCGGGACGGAGAATGTTCCCGGCATCATCGGGCTTGGAACAGCGGCGAAACGGGCCGCCAGGACGATGGAAGAGCGCGCGGAAAGGGAGTCTGCGCTCAGGGATTACCTGATCAGCCGCGTCATGGCAGAGATTCCTCATACAAAGCTTAACGGCCATGCGACAAAACGTCTGCCAAACAATGCAAATTTCAGTTTCCGGTTCGTGGAGGGAGAGGCGCTTTTGCTGAATCTTGATATGAAGGGAATCTGCGCGTCAAGCGGTTCGGCATGTACGTCCGGTTCTCTTGACCCGTCGCATGTGCTCCTTGCCATCGGGCTTCCTCATGAGATTGCCCACGGCTCGCTGAGGCTGACGCTGGGAGAGGACACGGTGAAAGAGGAGATAGACTATGTGGTGGATGCCTTAAAGGAAATAGTGAAGAGGCTGCGGGAGATGTCGCCTCTGTACGAAGATTTTATCCGGAAGAATCCATAGGGCACGGGCGGAAAGAACCGTCCGGAACAGTTAATATATTATATAGAGGAGATACAGGAGGAATATACGATGTATTCAGAAAAGGTAATGGATCATTTCCAGAATCCGAGAAATGTAGGAGAGATAGAAGGAGCCAGCGGGGTAGGAACCGTTGGCAACGCAAAATGCGGGGATATCATGCGTATTTATCTGGATATCGATGACAGCCAGGTAATACGGGATGTGAAATTTAAGACATTCGGATGCGGGGCTGCAGTGGCCACCAGCAGCATGGCGACAGAACTTGTTAAGGGGAAGACCGTGCAGGAGGCGATGAAGGTGACGAACCGCGCGGTGATGGAGGCGCTTGACGGCCTGCCGCCGGTTAAGGTGCACTGCTCGCTGCTTGCAGAAGAGGCTATCCATGCGGCGCTGTGGGATTATGCACAGAAACATGGGCTCAAGATCGAGGGCCTTGAAAAACCGAAATCGGATATCCATGAGGACGAGGAAGAAGAGGAATATTAAAACAGCAAATGCATATATCCTGTGACGGGTGAGGATTAAAGGGAAAAAATATGAAAAAGAAAAAAGTAGTAGTAGGCATGTCGGGCGGAGTTGACTCTTCCGTCGCGGCATGGCTTCTAAAGGAACAAGGATATGAGGTCATCGGCGTGACGATGCAGATCTGGCAGAAAGAGGAGCGGGCTTTTGCGGAAGAAAACGGGGGATGCTGCGGCCTGAGCGCCGTGGAGGATGCGCGCCGGGTAGCGGAGCAGCTCGATATTCCCTACTATGTCATGAATTTTAGAGAGGAATTTAAAGAAAAGGTCATCGATTATTTTGTGGAGGAATATCTCTGCGGGAGAACTCCAAACCCGTGCATTGCATGCAACCGCTATGTGAAATGGGAATCTCTTTTAAAGAGGAGCCTTGAGATCGGCGCAGATTATATTGCTACCGGGCACTATTCCCGGATCCGGCAGCTCCCGAACGGAAGGCTTGCCCTGCGGATGTCCGCCACCAGTTCCAAAGACCAGACTTATGCTCTTTACAATCTGACCCAGGAGCAGCTTAAGCGGACGCTGATGCCGGTGGGAGGATTTCATAAGGATGAGATACGGGCCATGGCGGAGCTTGCCGGGTTTCGTATCGCGGCAAAGCCGGACAGCCAGGATATCTGCTTTGTTCCGGACGGAGATTACGCATCCTTTGTGGAGGCTGCGGCAGGAGAACGTTCTTTGCCGGGGAATTTTGTGTCGCCGGAAGGTACGGTCCTTGGCCGTCATAAGGGGATCATCCACTATACGGTAGGACAGAGAAAAGGCCTTGGCATCGCGCTGGGCTATCCGGTGTTTGTGCTGGAAATCCGCCCGGAGACCAACGAGGTGGTTCTGGGAAACGGGGAGCAGACCTTGTCGCGCTATGTGCGGGCGAACCGGATAAACTTTATGTCCGTTCCCGGGCTTGATAAGGAGATGCGGGTGTGGGCGAAGATTCGTTACAACCACAAAGGCGCCTGGTGCAAAGTGCGGATGTCGGGGGAAGATGAGATTCTCTGCGAATTTGAAGAACCCCAGCGGGCGGCGGCGCCGGGGCAGGCGGTCGTGCTGTATGACGGCGAAGTGGTCCTTGGCGGCGGCATTATTGCAGGAAATCATTAGAATCAGGCTTGATGCGCCGGAAGGGGCATATATTAGATAGAAGAAAAAGAGGATTGGCAGGAGGATAGTATGATAAAAACAGATGTACATATGCATACGGATTTTTCCCATGATTCCGACAGCACACCGGAGCAGATGGCAGAAGGCGCTATAGAAAAGGGGCTTGAGGCCATCTGTTTTACCGACCATTATGATAAGGATAATATGGATTGGGGACCGGAGGATATCTTTGACCCGGAGAAATATTTTGAAAAGATGCGGCAGGTACAGGAGAAGTACCGGGACAGGATCCGCATCCGAATCGGGGTGGAATTGGGGCTGCAGCCTCATCTCGGCGGATTTTATAAGGAATTTGCGGAAAAATATTCTTTTGATTTTGTCATAGGTTCCGTCCACTCGGCAGAAAGGTCGGATATCGCCCAGAAGAGGATATTTGCAGGGAGGACGGATGAAGAGACTTACCGGGTCGTTTTCCAGGAAATGATAGAGGATGTGAAAGCATACCACGGTTTCGACGTCTTCGGTCATGTGGACTATGTGGCGAGGTACGGCAGGGGGCAGGAAAAAGAATACTCTTATAAGAGATTTGCAGATGAAATCGACACGCTCCTTCGCATCCTGGTTGATAATGGATGCGGGATTGAGCTGAATATGTCCGGGTTGAAATACGGGCTTCCCTTTGCACATCCCCACGCGGATGTGCTGAAGAGATACCGGGAGCTGGGAGGAGAGATCATCACGGTAGGAGCCGACGGACACAGGCCGGAGCATATTGCCTATGATTTCCATAAGGCACAGGGAATACTTGAAGAGTGCGGATTTAAGTATTATGCAGAGTTTAAAGAACGCAGGCCCATCTTTTTTAAAGTATAGAAGGTGCTTATTGCACAGTTTTTCCATCAATGATATAATAGCCCATAGAAAAAAGGAACATGGGGGACGTGATACATAATGAAAAGAAAGGTTTGCAGTTTGGTCCTGGGCATGGTGTCTGTCGCACTGCTGGCCGGATGTAAAGCAGACAAAGAGGAGAATTATGCGGAAACGCAGCAAAAAAAGGTAGAGCTGACAGTGTGGGGAGCCGAAGAGGACGAAGAGCTGATGGGTAAGGTTATCCAGAGCTTTGAGGAGCACTATCAGGGCAGGGCGGATTTTCAGATATCCTTTCAGGCTCAGAGTGAATCAGGATGTAAAGACGTGCTGCTGAACGGGCTGGAGGAAGGTGCGGATGTATTCACTTTTGCAGATGACCAGCTAAGCTCGCTTGCAGCGGCCGGAGCGATTGATCCGGTTGGGAAAGAAGAGATTAAGGACAGTGCCCTGCCGGCGGCTGTGGAGGCAGCCTCTGTGGGAGATACGCTGTATGCATATCCGCTGACGGCGGATAACGGATATTTTTTATATTACAATAAAAAGTATTTTTCGGATAAACAGGTGGAGACGCTGGATGATATATTGAAGGTTGCGGCGGCTGAGAATAAATTGTTTGTGATGGATTGGTCCTCGGCCTGGTATGTATACTCTTTTTTCGGGAATACAGGGCTGGAGATCGGACTTAATGACGACGGGATTACCAATTACTGCACATGGAACAAGTCGGACGGGGATATTAAGGGAACCGATGTTGCGCGCGCCATGCTTGATATCGCAGGGAGCCGCGGATTTGACAGCCGGACAGATGAGGAATTTCTTAGCGGGGTGAAAGACGGTTCTGTCATTGCGGGTGTCAGCGGAGTGTGGAATGCAGTGACGATCGGGGAAGCCTGGGGAAAGGATATGGGAGCATCTAAGCTGCCGTCCTATACATGCGACGGACGTCAGGTGCAGATGGCTTCCTTTTCAGGGTGCAAGCTGATTGGCGTAAATGCGTATTCAAAGCACCCTGTATGGGCGGCGAGGCTTGCAGAGTGGATTACGAACGAGGACAACCAAACGCTCAGGTTTGAGATGCGGGGCCAGGGCCCGTCTGACCTTAAAGTGGCAGACTCTGAAGAAATCAGGCAGTCTCCTGCAATCGCTGCCCTGCTGGAACAGTCGGAATACGCCCAGCTGCAGCGGGTGGGCGGAAAATTCTGGGATCCGGTCTCAGAGTTTGCAGGAAATATGGCCGCGGGAAATCCTTCCGGGGAAAGCCTGCAAAAGCAGCTTGACAAGATGTCAGAGAATGTCTGCGGAAGATAAGCTATATGTTGAAAGGAACTGTGGAATAAGATGAAGAATAAGCTCAGCATACAACAGCGTCTTATACTTCCCATTATCCTTTTGGGGGCCGTGGCGCTGATATCGAATATTTTATCAGTTTTCAGTGTTAATAATGTGAATTCGAATGCCTCGAAAATTGTAGATAATTACATGGTTGGTTCGGAACTCCTCCAGAATATCCGCCACACGACTACAAATATCCATAAGATGGCATTGTCCCATATCGTTGCGACGGATTATGACACGATGATCAGCGTAGTGGCGCAGATAAAGGAACAAGAAGAGATATTGGAGGCATACTTAGAAGAATATGAAAAATATGTGGCGGAGGATGAAAAGGAAATTTACAGTCAGCTGCTGAATAATTATGATTCTTTTAAACATTCTCTGGTCTATCTTGTATGTGCCAGTGCAGACAGCAAGACGCAGGACGCGTATGCCTATGCAAATGGTGATGTGGCGGCCTTTGGCGCGGCAATTGAAAGTAATACGGATGAGCTGTATGCGGCTGTCAGCGAGAGGACTGACAATGCGAGGAAAAGGCTCCTTTTTGTCTATATCGTGTCTCTCGTCATCGTGGCTGCGGCTATTGTGACATGTGCAGTTTTAGTGATGGCGGCTGTCAGGATTATAAAAAAATATGTGATTACGCCGATCAAGGGAGCCGTGCATACGCTCCAGGACAGCTCGGAGAGGCTTGACGGGGTGGCAGGCGAGGTGCTTAAGCGTACACGGACGTCGGAGGAAAGCGCGGGGGGCCTGTCTTCTCTGACAGAATCGCTGTCCGGCTCTATTCAGAAGGTGGCGAATAATGCGGCGAATATCAACAGGAACGCTGCAGACATCAAGGTGGATGTCCAGGATATGGCAGAGGAGTGCGGTGCAATTACCGAGTATTCTTCCGGGATGAAGGTGCGCGCCAGCGAGATGGAGGAATTTGCCCAGACAAACACAGAGATTATCCGGAAAAAGGCGGCGGATATCCTGGAAGAGCTTGGGGAGGCGATCAAGAACAGCAAGAGCGTCGATCAGGTGAACAGCCTGACGAAGGATATCGTAGCGATTGCATCGACGACGAACCTAATTGCGCTTAACGCTTCCGTGGAGGCGATGCGGGCCGGCGAGGCGGGAAACGGCTTTGCGGTGGTGGCAGGAGAGATTAAGACACTGGCGCGTTCCTGCGGAGAAACGGCGGAACGGATACAGGAGGTCAATGATGTAGTTACCAGCGCGGTGTACAATCTTTCCAGGCACTCGCAGGATATGGTGGACTATCTGAACGATACGATCCTGACGGAATTCCAGGAATTTGTAAGCTCAGGCAGGAAGTATAAAGAAGATGCGGATTACGTAAAAGAAAAGATAGACGCGTTTAACAGCCGGACAGACAGGCTCAGCAATTCCATGACAGAGATAGCGGATTCCATCGGGAGCATCACAAAGGCAATCGATGAGGGCGCCGCCGGGATTACAGGCGCGGCGGACAGCACGAAAGGGCTGGTGGACGACATAGCGGATATCGCTGCGCGCATGGATGTGAACCGGGAGATTGTGGTAGAGCTGAAGAAACAGATGGAAGTATTTGCGGATTTTTAATGCAGGGAGTAAGGAAAACCCAGATTTTACAGGATTTAGGGAATTTAGAGCCAAAAAATAGAAAAGATACTTGAATTTTTGTATGAGATTTAGTACAATACCAAGTAGTTGATGATTCTTTAACAATGTTAGAGTCGTCAAGAAGGCTGTGTAACCAGTTAATAAAACTTTTAGGAGGAATTTAATCATGGCAGTAAAAGTAGCGATTAATGGATTTGGACGTATTGGACGTCTTGCATTCAGACAGATGTTCGGAGCAGAGGGATACGAGGTAGTTGCGATCAACGATTTGACATCACCGAAGATGCTCGCGCACTTACTTAAGTACGATTCTTCTCAGGGCAAATACGCTTTGGCTGACAAGGTAGAGTCTACAGAGGATTCTATCATCGTTGACGGAAAAGAGATTAAGATTTATGCAAAGGCTAACGCTGAGGAGCTTCCATGGGGCGAGATCGGTGTTGACGTAGTTCTTGAGTGTACAGGTTTCTATACATCCAAGGAGAAAGCATCTGCTCACGTTAAGGCAGGCGCTAGAAAGGTTGTTATTTCCGCACCGGCTGGAAACGACCTTCCGACTATCGTTTACAACGTAAACCATGACACGCTGAAAGCAGAGGATACAGTTATTTCTGCAGCTTCCTGTACAACAAACTGCCTGGCTCCTATGGCTAAGGCTCTTAATGACCTTGCTAAGATCAAATCCGGTATCATGTGCACGATCCACGCTTACACAGGCGATCAGATGACACTTGACGGACCGCAGAGAAAGGGCGATTTAAGAAGATCCCGTGCGGCGGCAGTTAATATCGTTCCGAACAGCACAGGCGCAGCTAAGGCAATCGGCCTTGTCATCCCGGAACTGAACGGCAAGCTTATCGGCGCTGCTCAGCGTATTCCTACACCGACAGGCTCTACTACGATCCTTACGGCAGTTGTTGAAGGCAATGTAACGGTTGACGAGATCAATGCAGCTATGAAAGCGGCAGCTACAGAGTCCTTCGGATATAACACGGACGAGATTGTATCCAGCGATATCATCGGTATGAGGTTTGGTTCCCTGTTCGATGCTACACAGACAATGGTATGCCCATTAGACAACGGCACGACAGAGGTTCAGGTAGTATCCTGGTATGACAATGAGAACTCTTACACAAGCCAGATGGTAAGGACAATCAAGTACTTCTCAGAATTAGGATAATTATTTCCTTAGAAACAAGACTCAGCCAAGGGTCCGGTCTTTTGGACCGGGCCCTTTTACCATTCATTTTATTTATGATACCTTATATTTTACAGGAGGCAATGTATTATGCTTAATAAAAAATCGGTTGACGATATCAATGTAAAAGGCTTAAAAGTTCTTTGCAGATGTGATTTTAACGTGCCGCTCATTGACGGAAAGATTACAGATGAGAACCGCCTTGTGGCAGCTCTTCCGACAATCAAGAAACTGGTTGCGGACGGCGGGAAGGTAATTCTCTGCTCCCACCTTGGAAAGCCGAAGGGAGAGCCGAAACCGGAGCTTTCTCTTGCGCCGGTAGCAGTTCGCCTGTCTGAGCTTCTTGGACAGGAAGTGAAGTTTGCCGCAGATGCAAACGTAGTGGGCGAGAATGCCAAGGCTGCAGTTGCAGCTATGAATGACGGAGATGTTGTCCTTCTTGAAAATACACGTTACCGCGCAGAGGAGACAAAGAACGGAGAGGCGTTCAGCAAAGACCTTGCATCCCTCTGCGACGTATTTGTAAATGACGCGTTCGGAACCGCGCACCGGGCGCACTGTTCCAACGTGGGCGTGACACAGTTCGTTGACGCGGCGGCAGTGGGATATCTCATGCAGAAAGAGATTGACTTCCTTGGAAATGCGGTAAACAACCCGGAGAGGCCGTTCGTGGCTATCCTTGGCGGAGCAAAGGTTTCCAGCAAGATTTCCGTAATCGAGAACCTTCTTGACAAGGTGGACACGCTGATCATCGGCGGAGGCATGTCCTATACGTTCAGCAAGGCACAGGGAGGCAGCGTAGGCGGGTCTCTTCTTGAGGCTGACTACTGCGAGTATGCGCTTAACATGCTGAAAAAAGCAGAGGAGAAAGGCGTGAAGCTGCTCCTTCCTGTCGATACGGTTATCGCAGATGATTTTTCAAATGATGCAAACTCTAAGGTTGTGACCTCCGGCGAGATTCCGGACGGATGGCAGGGGCTTGACATCGGGCCGAAGACAGTTGAGATATTCTGCGAGGCAGTGAAAGACGCGAAGACTGTTGTATGGAACGGGCCGATGGGATGCTTTGAGATGCCGAAGTTTGCCACAGGCACAGAGGCAGTAGCAAAAGCATTGGCTGATACCGAGGCTGTGACGATCATCGGCGGCGGAGATTCCGCAGCAGCAGTAAACCAGCTGGGATATGGCGACAAGATGACCCATATCTCCACAGGCGGCGGAGCATCCCTTGAGTTCTTAGAGGGCAAAGAGCTGCCAGGCGTAGCAGCGGCAAATAACAAATAATTTTTTGGAGGAATTTTAAAATGGCAAGAAGAAAGATTGTTGCAGGCAACTGGAAGATGAATAAGACACCGAGCGAGGCAGTTGCTTTAGTTGAAGAATTAAAACCGTTAGTGGCAAGCGAGGATGTTGACGTAGTATTCTGTGTTCCGGCTATCGACATCATCCCGGTTGTTGAGGCATGCAAAGGCTCCAACATCCAGGTTGGCGCTGAGAATATGTATTTTGAGGAGAGCGGCGCCTACACAGGCGAGATCGCTCCGGCAATGCTTGTGGATGCAGGCGTAAAATACGTAGTTCTCGGACATTCTGAGAGAAGAGAGTATTTTGCGGAGACAAGCGAGACCGTAAATAAGAAGATGCTGAAAGCTTTTGAGCACGGCATCACGCCGATCATGTGCTGCGGTGAGACATTGGAGCAGAGAGAGCAGGGCGTGACCATGGACTTTATCCGCCAGCAGGTGAAAGTTGGTTTCCTGAATGTTACGGCAGATCAGGCGAAAGAGGCAGTTATCGCTTATGAGCCGATCTGGGCGATCGGAACGGGAAAGACCGCTACGACAGAGCAGGCTGAGGAAGTGTGTGCAGGAATCCGAGCATGCATTGCTGAGATTTATGATGATGCTACAGCGGCTGCTATCCGCATCCAGTACGGCGGGTCTGTAAACGCAGGGAATGCGGCGGAGCTGTTTGCACAGGCTGATATCGACGGCGGTCTTGTAGGCGGCGCGTCACTGAAGGCTGACTTCGGAAAGATTGTAAATTACAAGTAAAGAAAGTGCCGGTATCAGGCATGAAAAAGCCGCCTATTTTTGCTGGCGGCTTTTTCGGAGTATAAGAGTTTTTCTGATTGAAAGTATGAAGGAGATTAAGAAAATGGGCAAAAAACCAACGGTTTTAATGATATTAGATGGTTATGGGCTGAATGAGAATACTGCCGGAAATGCGGTGGCGGAGGGCGAGACTCCGGTTATGGATAAGCTGATGGCAGAGTGTCCGTTCGTTAAGGGCAACGCAAGCGGACTGGCGGTAGGGCTTCCGGACGGGCAGATGGGAAACTCTGAAGTAGGCCATCTGAACATGGGTGCGGGACGCATCGTGTATCAGGATCTGACGAAGATTACGAAATCTATTCAGGACGGCGACTTTTTTGAAAATAAAGCGCTCCTTGCCGCATGTGAAAATGCGAAGGAGCATGACACCGCCCTCCACATGTTCGGCCTTGTGTCTGACGGCGGCGTACACAGCCACAACACACATATTTACGGACTTTTGGAGTTGGCGAAGAGACAGGGACTTAAGAAAGTTTATGTACACTGTTTCTTAGACGGGCGTGACACGCCCCCGGCTTCCGGGAAAGAATATGTGGAAGAGTTAGCGGCAAAGATGGAAGAGATCGGTGTCGGTGAGGTTGCTACTGTGATGGGGCGTTACTATGCCATGGACAGGGATAACCGCTGGGACCGTGTGGAGAAAGCTTACCGCGCCATGGTTTACGGCGAGGGCGAAACGGCGGCGAGCGGGCCGGAAGGCATCCAAAACTCATACGATAAGGATACTACGGATGAGTTCGTGCTGCCTACCGTTGTGATGAAAGATGGCGCTCCGGTTGCCACGATTAAGGACAATGATTCCATTATCTTCTTTAACTTCCGCCCGGATCGTGCAAGAGAGATTACGAGGACTTTCTGTGACGACGGATTTACCGGATTTGACCGGGGCGGCAGAGTAAAGACAACTTATGTATGCTTTACGGAGTACGATGTAACCATCCTGAACAAGCAGGTTGCATTTGTAAAGGAAGAGATTACCAATACATTCGGAGAATTCTTAGCAAAGAGCGGCCTTAGGCAGGCTCGTATCGCAGAGACGGAAAAATATGCACATGTGACGTTCTTCTTCAACGGCGGCGTTGAGGAGCCGAATGAGGGTGAGGACCGGATTCTTGTGAATTCTCCGAAGGTTGCCACCTATGATCTGAAACCGGAGATGAGCGCGTACGAGGTATGCGATAAACTTACCGGGGCAATTAAGTCCGGGCAGTATGATGTGATCATCATTAACTTTGCCAATCCAGACATGGTAGGGCATACCGGCGTTGAGGAGGCTGCGATCAAGGCGATTGAGGCAGTGGATGAGTGCGTAGGAAAGGCAGTGGACGCAGTGAAGGAAACGGGCGGGCAGATGTTTATCTGCGCGGATCATGGCAATGCGGAGCAGCTTATTGACGATGAGACAGGGGAGCCGTTTACCGCCCACACTACCAATCCGGTTCCGTTCATTCTTGTGAATGCTGACCCGGCATATAAGCTCAGGGAGGGCGGATGCCTGGCAGACATCGCGCCGACGCTTATCGAGATGATGGGGTTAGAGCAGCCTTCAGAGATGACCGGGAAGTCTCTGCTTGTAAAGTAGAAGGATAATAAAGAGGCGAGATTAAGAACAAAGATAAAAGACAAGAGGGCTGTCCGGCGGCGGGCAGCCCTCGGTGGTTTGGGGATTTTTAGCTGTATCGGGAAAAGGAGACGCGGATGAATATTTTAATTGTGGAGGATGAGCCTGTCATCCGGCAGGAGCTTTTAGTCTTCCTTAAAAATGCAGTATATGAGGCGGTAGCCTTAGAAGATTTTGACAGGGTGGCAGAGGCTGTCTTTGATATTCGGCCAGATCTTGTGCTTTTAGATCTGAATCTTCCTGGAAAATCAGGATTTGACATCTGCACGGAAATCCGTGCAAAATCAGATGTGCCGGTCATTTTCCTCACAGGACGGTCGGACTCTTTGGATGAGCTTAACGGGATGCTGAGGGGAGGGGACGATTACATCACGAAACCTTTCAATCCCCCGATACTGCTGGCAAGGATAGCGGCAGTTTTAAAGCGGACAAGGAAAAATAAAGAAAATGAGGCAGCGCTGCTGAAATATAAGGGCGCAGAGCTTGACCTTGCAAAGGCTATCGTCAGTTTTAGGGGAAAAACAGCAGAGCTTTCAAAAAATGAGATGAAAATGCTGCACCTACTTATACGCAGACAGGGAGAGATTGTGCCGAGGGCGGACATGATAGAATATCTGTGGGATAATCAGGTTTTTATTGATGACAACAGTCTGAGCGTTAATATGACCCGCCTAAGGAACAAGCTGAATGATATCGGAGCCTGCGGCTTTATTGAGACAAAGAGAGGGATGGGGTACCGCATATGACGTTTGCAGAGTATATAAAGGATAAAGCTTTTCTGCTTGCGCTACATCTTTCCTGCATGTTCCTGCTCTTTGGATTTCTCATTGCAACAGAGTATCCGGCAGGGTTCTGCGTACTGATCGCAGTTTGCTGGGCGTTGATCGCATCCGCGTTTTTCGGGTTGGATTATTGCAGAAGGCGGAGCTATTTTTCGGAAATGTCAAAGATTTTGGAGCAGATGGATCAGCGCTATCTTCTGGGGGAGATGATGCGGGATTCCTTAAGGCTTGAGGACAGGCTTTACCGGGAGATGATACGGTCTTCCAACAAGTCTGTTATCGAGAAGATACGCGCTGCCGAGCAGGAGAAAAAGGAGTACCGGGAGTTTATCGAAAGCTGGGTGCATGAGGTAAAGGCTCCGATTACAGGAATCTCCCTAATCTGCGGGAACAACCGGGGAGAGATTGCCGGAAAGATACAGCTAGAAAACAGCAAGATTGAAAACTGCGTGGACATGGCGCTCTACTATGCAAGGTCAGATGAGGTGTACAAGGACTATATGGTACGGAACACAGACCTTTCGGAAGTTGTTTCGGACATCCTTGTGAAAAATAAGCATCTTCTTATTCAAAACGGGGTGCAGGCGGAATCTGACTGCAGGCATTCTGTGTACACGGATGGAAAGTGGATTTCATTTATTTTAAACCAGCTTGTGCAAAACAGCGTGAAATATAAAAAAGACGGCGGGGAGAAGATGCTTGTCTACACCAGGAAACGGGCGAAAAGCGTGGAGCTTATCTTGGAGGATGACGGGATTGGGATAAAAAAGGAAGATATGCCCCGCATATTTGAGAAGGGATTTACAGGGAGCAATGGGAGGAAGACGGCGCGTTCAACGGGGATGGGCCTGTATCTGTGCAAGAACCTTTGCGGGAAACTGGGGATAGAGATAGAGATTTCATCAAACGAGGGGGAGGGAACCAGAGCAGTCTTGAAGTTTCCGGTGGGGGAGTATTATGCGAGGGATGGAAATAAAAAAATTGAAAGAGACAATAAAGAACCCTTAGAAAGATTGGAACAATCTTTCAAAATTGTAAGATTCCTGTAATCTTACGTGATACAAAATTATACGGAAAGCTGATAAAATTACCCTTAGCTGACAGGAGGAAATTCTCACTGACAGGAAGGGTGATTTTTGTTCACTGAGGGTATACAATGAAGTGACAGGAGGGATTGCAGTATGAGTGAATACATCCGCATATGCGATGTGGAGAAATATTACGGGAACGGCGCAAATATCACGAAAGCGGTGGACAGGGTAAGCTTTAACGTGGGCCGGGGCGAGTTTGTGGGGGTGATGGGAGCGTCCGGCTCTGGAAAGACGACGCTCCTCAATATGCTCTCTACCATCGACCGGGTGACGGCGGGGCATATCTTTTACGGGAACACGGACATTACGGAGCTTTCGGAGGATGGCCTTTCGGAGTTCCGTAAGGGAAATCTGGGGTTTGTCTTTCAGGACTATAATCTTCTGGACACGCTGACGATTGAGGAAAATATTGTGCTGGCCATGACGATTCAGAAGAGAGGAAAGGCGGAGATCAAGGAGAGGTGCAGGGAAATGATGGGAATGCTTGGAATTGCCGATGTAGGCGGGAAATTCCCTTATCAGGTGTCGGGCGGTCAGAAACAGCGGTGCGCCTGCGCCAGAGCCCTGATTAATAGGCCGCAGCTCCTTCTTGCGGATGAGCCGACGGGGGCGCTGGATTCTAAGGCGGCGCAGACGCTGCTTGAGGCTTTTTCCCGGATGAATAAGGAACTTGGGGCGACGATCTTCATGGTGACACATGATGCATTTTCGGCCAGTTATTGCAGCAGGATCCTGTTTCTCAAGGACGGGAAGATATTTCACGAGCTGATACGGGGGGAGCGGATGAGAAGGGTGTTTTTAAATGAGATTCTTGACGTTCTGTCTCTGACGGGAGGTGAGCTTTCGGATGTTAGGTAAGCTTGCGGTAAGGAATGTGAAACGCTCGGCCAGGGATTATCTGGTGTACGTCCTCACCATGACTTTTGTGACGGCGCTGATGTTCGCCTTTAACAGCGTTATCTTCTCGCCGGATATCAGGCAGCGGGTTGACCAGGTGGGGATTATGGCGGCGCTTGTGGGGATTGCTACATTTTTCATCGTAATCATCGTGGCATGGCTCATCAACTACATGGTGCGGTTTATGCTTGAAAAGCGGAGCAGGGAATTTGGGACGTATCTGCTTTTGGGGCTGAAAAAGAAAGAGATTTCAAGACTGTACATGCGGGAAAATATGCTGATGGGCGCGGGGGCGTTCGGAGCGGGGCTCCTGTTTGGGGTACTGCTGCAGCAGATTCTCATGGCGGTGCTGTACACGATGATACAGACGGATTACGAGGTGCATCTGGAGTTTAACTTATGGTGTGTCCTGACTACGGCGGGATGCTACGGCGGCTGTTATCTTTTGGCGCTTTTCCGCTGCAAGGGCAGATTTAAGAAGATGAATATCTGCGACCTGATGAGCGCGGGCAGCAGAAATGAGGAGGTCAGGGAATCCCATGAACGGGCAAAGAGGTGGCTTTTGCCGTTGTCTTTAGTGTTTCTTTTTCTGTTCGGTCTGCAGCTGTTCTTCGGGGGGCTTTTCGGCGGGTGGAACGGCGGAACGGTCCTGGGTTTTCTCATAGGGCTGGTGCTGACTATTTACCTTTTTTACACCGGCCTTGCGTCTTCCATCGTGTGCTATATCCGGGGGGAGGGAGAGGGCATCTATAAGGGGCAGAATTTGTTTCTGTTAAGGCAGCTTTCCTCGAAGATCAAGACGATGCGGTTTACTATGGGAACGATAACGGCGCTTTTTATGCTGGCGTTTTTAGGCTGTACGGTGGCGCTGATGTTTGGCGATTACCAGGATAAGGTATTAGAGGAGAAGTTTCCTTTTGACGTGCATGTGTACAGCGGAAACGTGGAGGACGATTTCAGGGAGGAACTTGCGGTGATTGAAAAGGAGGCCCGGATAAAGGAGGCTTACCGTTACCGCATCTACACGGACAAAACGGCTCAGATGAATACGTGGCTCTATACTCATCTGCGGGTGTTTGGAAATATGTATGTTACGCCGGATGGAGAGCCTGACAGGAAGGCGCTTGTCACACGGGATGACGGGTGTTACTGTGAGTTCGACACGTATATGCTGCTTTCGGATTACAATCATCTGCGGGAAATGCTGGGGTACGGCAAGATTTCCCTGGGGGAAGATGAATACGCCGTCCATATAAAGAAAAGGGTGCTGGGGGAGATGGGAGATTTCCCGGGGCAGCTTAATGTGAGGGGAAAGGCGGGAGAGCTTTCGTTCTCAGAATATTATACAGAGCCATTCTCCCAGGACGGGCATAACGGCGGCGATTATGTGATCGTAGTGCCGGACGGCGCCTGTGAGCTCACGCCTTACTATGCGGAGCTTGCGGCGGACATCGAAGGGGAGGCTTTAGAAGGGCTTGACGGACGGCTGGATGAGCTGGATAAGAAAGACGTATACAGCTATCTGGACTGGGGGGAGGACGAAGAGGAGCAGTCCGGCCCCGATAATTCCTGCTGCGGCTCTGACGCTATTATCACTTATGCAGCGGTGAATCTTGTGAGGGACAATGTGATCCCGGAGGTGAAATATATGCTTTCTTCTATTGTATTTCCCTGCTTTTATATCGGGCTTGTGTTTGTGTGCGTGGCCCTTACGGTACTGTCGGTGCAGCAGTTAAGTGATTCGGCTAAGTACAGGTTCCGCTATGGGGTGCTGGGAAAGCTGGGCCTTAGCAGGCGGGAAGTGGCAGGCGTCATCAGAAGGCAGCTTATGGTCTATTATCTGTGCCCGGCGCTTTTTGCGGCAGTGATTGCGGGGATTATCGCGCTGTTTATCAGCAGGAAGTTTATCTTTTACACAGGGGTGGAGACAGGGGTTTTTCAGTATTTTGGAATCTCGTTTTTGCTGTTTTTCGGGGTTTATGTGCTGTATTTCCTGACGACCTATGTGCAGTTTCGGCAGAATGTGGAGAGCGGGGATTGACAGAGTATATACGCTGGAGAGAAGGAGACGTTCAATATAGTTTGGGGATTGGACGTCTCTTGGGGTTTTTGCAGCTTTATTTTGGAGGAGATTTTTTTATCGGAATTTCCCTGGGTTTTTGGCATTTTTTCAATGTGGGGTTGCTGCAACTATATGATATGGATAACTCCCTGAATTTTAGGACGAAATGTTAAAACAAGAGATTTCTTGTAAATGGCAGATCATAAAATAAGATTACCTTTCAAAGCTGAGTGACAAGAATAAAGAGTAGATAGCTTAATGTTTTTGTGATACAATAGCGCTAAAGCCTGATAAAAAAATGGAGGCAAAATAACAATGATAAAGGACATTATGAATTCAAATGAAACAGTTCTTACCAATTCAAAAGAACTGGAAGTGTTAAAGGAGTATTTCCCGTCGTGTTTCAGATCAGATGCAAGCTTTGATATTGAAAGGTTTAAGGGCTATTTGAATGGCAAGGTGGTTGTGAAGAGTGAGGGGTATGAACTGAAATTTCTCGGCAAAAATTATTCTCGTCTTTTGGCATCTGTAGATTCTGCGACAGTAATCATTCCTGATAAAGAGCACAATGATAAACCGGAGAATAAAGACAGTCAGAATATTTATATATCCGGGGATAATTTGGATGGGCTAAAACATTTGATCAAAAGTTATGCCCATATGGTTAAGTGTATTTACATTGATCCTCCTTACAATACAGGTTCCGATGGATTTATTTATAATGACAGCTTTAATTTTACTGCTGAAGAATTGTCTGTAAAGCTTAGCATTGACGAAGAACAGGCAATGCGTATTCTTGATCTGACACAAAGAGGATCGGCATCTCACTCTGCATGGTTGATGTTTATGTATCCCCGTTTGCTGTTGGCAAGAGATTTGCTTACAGAAGACGGTGCGATCTTCATCTCCATTGATGATAATGAACAAGCAAATTTAAAACTGATCTGCGATGATATTTTCGGCGAGGAAAATTTTATTGGTATGTTTATTATTAATGCCTCTCCGAGTGCGATAGATTATGGGCATATGGCAAAGATGCATGAATATGCTTTGTTTTATTCGAAAAATTCTCTCAAGTGCATGACGTCTCAATTGCCGGATGATGAAAAATCTTTTAAATATACCGACGTAAAAGGGGGATTTAATATATACCCGCTTTATAATGGAAATATTGCCTTTAATCCATCTACACGCCCTAATTTATATTATCCATTTTATGTAAATCCCAATCAGAAATTGGATGATATATTTTATGAAATCAGCTTAGAAAAGAAATCAGGTTGGATTGAGGTATATCCTGTGTCTACGAAAAAGGAAGGTATTCCGCATGTATGGAGATGGGGAAAAGAAAAAGCCTTTCAGAATCTTAACGGTGAGATTGTGGGATATTGCAACGAAGACGGTGAGTACAGAATCGTACAAAAATCCAGACTTACAAAAAAGACGATACGCTCTCTTCTTATGGATAAAAGTATGTCAAGTCGTCGTGGAACATCTGAGATAGATGATCTTATGGGAGCTAAAGTCTTTTCTTTTCCCAAGCCCACGGAGTTAATCAGCACATTCTTAACTGTCGGTACATATGAAGAGGATGAGTGTATCATTGCCGACTTTTTCTCGGGTTCCGGAACAACAGCGCATTCAGCAATGAAATTGAATGCGAGGGGAGACAGGAAGATAAAATATTTGTTAGTGCAATTGCCAGAAATATGCGCTCCGTCTTCTGTGGCGTTGTCCGAGGGATATAAAACGATTGATGAAATTGGAAGAGAAAGAATCGTAAGAGCTGCCGGTAAAATAAAAGAAGAGTACCCAGATACAACTGCCGACCTTGGGTTTAAGCATTTTACGCTATCGGAGCCGACTCAGATGACCCTTGACAAATTGGAAAATTTTATACCTGAAGATCAGGGAATGTTTTTGACGAATGATATTCTCGCTGATTTTGGAACAGAGACTGTCCTTACCACCTGGCTTGTAGGGGATGGGTATGGTTTTAACGCGTCAGTTCAAAGAATCGATTTTGCGGGTTATACAGGATACTTCATTGATAAGCATTTATATTTGATAGATGCCGGGATTACAAAAGATGCAATTGCAGCAATTGCAGACAGATATGAAACAGTTGGGGAGTTTAATCCGGAGAATATAGTTATCTTTGGTTACAGTTTTGTATGGACGATGACCGAAGAACTGAAAATAAATTTAGCAAGGCTTGAAGGTACGGAGAAAAATCTGCGTATTAACTTTGATGTCCGTTATTAGGAGGTGATTGTATGGATTTAATCCTCCAACAGGGATTGCTGCATCAGCAAAATGCCATAGATGCAGTTTGCAATGTATTCAAAGGTGTTTATATTTCCGCTCCTTCACAGTTTTATGAGAATCCGTCGTTTTCTTTGCAGGATCCGCATATTGCTGATAATATCAGAATTCTGCAGAGCAAACTTCCTGTAGAGTATCGTTCCCATATTACAGTCAGTGAATGCGGATATCTTAATCTTGATATTAAAATGGAAACAGGAACCGGGAAAACCTATGTATATACAAAAACGATTTATGAACTTCATAAGAGATTTGGGTTTAATAAATTTGTTATTGCTGTGCCGTCTCTTGCGATCAAAGCGGGCGCGGAACAGTTTTTAAAAGATTCTTATGCGAGGCGGCATTTCACTGACGGCTGTGGTTATGGGACAGAAATTGAAGTGCTGGTGTTGGAAACTCCTAAAAATAAAAAAAAGGGCCGGTCATATTTTCCCGGTGTCGTCAATGATTATATTAAAGGTTCCTGCCAGAATACGAAGAAGATATATGTGTTGCTTGCAAACATGCAATTGCTGACAAATGCTAAAATGCTGACACGTGATGATTATGATTATGGAGCCGAAGGGTTTTACAGGCCTCTTGACGCAATCGCCGCTACCAGGCCGATTGTGTTGATTGATGAGCCGCATCGTTTTTCACGCACTCAAAAGGCATTTAAGGTTATTCTGGAAGAGGTAAGGCCACAGGCTATCCTTCGGTTTGGGGCAACTTTTCCAGAGGTAACAACCGGACGTGGCAGGAATAAGATTGCAATAAAAGATTACCAGAATCTATTATATGACCTTAATGCCTGTGAATCGTTTAACCAGGGATTGATCAAAGGAATAGCAAAGGAACATTTTGAGCCTGTATCCAGAAAAGAAGAAAAAGTAAAAATTGTTTCTATAGACAGCAGAGAATCTGTTCGTCTTCAGTATAGAAAGAAAGGTGAGCCTGTAAAGAATGTTGTTTTAAAGAAAGGGGACTCGCTTTCTATTATCAGTACAGCCTTTGAAGGGATAACGATAGCGGCAATTGGCAGAAGTACAGTGGAATTTTCAAATGGAACAATGAAAACAACAGGAGAAGAACTGGATGTCGATATTTATATGACATCATATCAGGAGCAAATGCTCAGGCTTGCACTACAGCGTCATTTTGAAACGGAAAAGGTGAATTTTTGTAACAGGACATACAAAATAAAAACACTTGCGCTGTTCTTTATTGATGATATTACATCTTATCGTGTTGGCAATGACGGGAAATATCCGTATCTTTTGGCTAAATTTGAAAAACTTCTTAAAGAGCAGATTGAAAAAACAATTGTTTCTCTTGATAGCCATGATAAGGAATATAAAAAATACCTTGAGGCAAGCCTGGCGGATATCAGCGCCTGCCATGCCGGCTATTTTTCTCAGGATAACAGTGATTCTGATGAAGATATTGCGAAAGAAGTAGATATTATCTTAAATGGAAAAAAACAGCTTTTGTCTTTCGTCAATGAAAAAGGTGGTTATAATACTCTTCGTTTTCTGTTTTCGAAATGGACTTTGAAAGAAGGATGGGATAATCCGAATGTCTTTACAATTGCTAAACTTCGTTCCAGTGGAAGTGATAACAGCAAACTCCAGGAAGTTGGGCGCGGACTTCGTCTTCCTGTAGATGAAAATGGTAATCGAATCTCGAATGAGGAATTTGTGCTGAATTATATCGTAGACTTTACGGAGGCCGATTTTGCACAGAAACTGGTAGAGCAGATAAATGGGGAATTGCCCCAGGCTGCTAATATTTCTGAAGAGAAACTTGAAAGTGTTGCAAAGAAACTTGGAAAGACGTCGGATGACTTGTTTGAGGAGCTTTTGTTTAAACACTATATTGACAGACATAACAATATCAAAACAGAAACAAGAGATGTTTTTTTTGCAGAATATCCAGATTTTGCAGTAGGACTTGCATCAGGAAAGGTAAAGGATAGAAACAAAGATAAGGCGAAACCTGTAAAAATCCGTAAGGCCGTATATAAAGAAATAAAGGAACTTTGGGAAACAATAAATCATCGCTATCTGCTGTTCTATGATGATGAGCTTAATGATAATATGGAGGAAACGGTTCTTTCATTGTTTGAAAAACCAGGAGTTTTTACAGATCTGGTAATAAGAAGTCAAAGGGAGAAAGTTGGAAGTACAGGAACAGAAATGAATGTTTTAAGAGAATCCGGCGTTCAATTTGTTATGCATAAAACAATACCTTATCACATGTTTTTGAAACATATATCAAATGCAACAAATTTACCAATTAAAGTATTACATTCTGCATTATGTAAATATGCAAAGAAACATGGAACTGCTTTTACGGAATATATTAATGACAATTCTGTTGCGGGATTTTGTTCTGAATTTTCAACATGGAAAAATGAAAATCTGCAAGGAAGATTTCACTATGAACGCAGCAGATCACCGCTTGGAGCCACCGCATTGACTTATGTGGATGGAACTGTCAGAAATGAAATCGCTCAGGGCAGAATCGGAACAAAAATTGTGCCGGGTACGCCGAGTGCCAAATACTTATATGATTCCTACGCTTATGATTCTCCGCTTGAAAAAGACAATATCACTGCTGAAATAGAAGAGGTTATTGTTTATGGAAAAATTCCGCGGTCAAGCATAGCGATTCCTGTTATCACAGGAGGAATGTATAGTCCGGATTTTATGTATGTGGTGAAACGTGCGGATGGTGGAAAAGAATTAAATATTGTTGTCGAAACAAAAGATGTTGAGGGAAAGGCAGAGCTTAGAGGTACAGAAAAGGTCAAACTTGAATGTGCCAGAGTTTTCTTTGAGATGCTTAAAGCTGATGGATATACCGTTTATTTCAGAAATCAGTTGGGAAATAAGCAGATAATCCAGATTATCAATGAGATTATGGGAAGTTCTGATTGAGTGGTTGAGGATCAGAAAAAACATCACAGAAATGAGAGGAAAGTTTACAATGTCTGGCAAGATAAGTAAAAAGAGAGTGTTTGACCTAGATTATTCACGGCACAGCCGTGAAAGTGTCTGAAAGCCACATAGTTGCTGT
>OFGH01000365.1_pt1 | contig 42795 bp, 35 predicted proteins | sample 1521721 | NCBI WGS metagenome assembly OFGH01 (sample SAMEA3504132, study PRJEB24116) | mouse gut metagenome | biome: mouse gut; feature: mouse-associated habitat; material: faeces | place: Denmark | collected 2011
CAGCAACTATGTGGCTTTCAGACACTTTCACGGCTGTGCCGTGAATAATCTAGGTTGAATTATATCATTTACCAACTTCTAACCGCAAAAATAAAAATTTCTCTTCTTGAAAGCCTATGAAATCACATATTCAACATTTTATTATAAATATCTATTAACGCATTACCATTTTTTTCCCTATCAATTTTATCTGAAATTGTCTGGACTCCCTTTTTTGAGAATTCAGTTACCAACGCGTCATCTTCAAATACTCTTTCTATGTAATATGACAACATTTCAGGTCCGTTACATGGATACAAAAAACCATCTCTTTTATGAGAAATCAAGTCAGGAATTCCACCAACAAAACTACCTATTACCGGTGTCCCCACAAGCATTGCTTCGCATATCGAATTAGAAGAATTTTCGACTGTTGACGCACACACAAATACATTCGCCAATGCATATTCCTGACACATTTGTTCCGCGGATATATTTCCTAAAAATATTATTTTTTCTTCAATTTTCAACTCAATTGCTTTCCTCTTAAGATATCGTCCATACTCATTATCCGATTCCATAATATTATCCCCTGCTATTTTTACAATTGCATCAGGGAATCTTTTAAGAACATATTGAAACGCTTCAAAGAAATAATGCAACCCTTTAATAGGACAATATACACGGCTTAAAAATATGCTATGCCTATTACATTGTTGCACTGTCCATCTGCCTTTTTCTTCATAAAAAACATTTCGTAATATTTCCCCAATATGCCAATAATTTACTTTCGGATTAATCTGCATAGTACTTACTCTATCCCATTCTGTTCTTCCCGATATATTTATACACTTTTTTATTGCTTTAATTTCATAACTACTTCTGATTTTTTCCTTTGAAAGCCACTCTTGCATTTTTTCAATTGTACCATAATTATCATATTCTATTCCATCATAATAATGTTTCATAACCGATGAAATCAATCCTTGAATACTTACTATTGTTTTTCCTAACATTCCCGTTTTTTCAGCCGCACAAAGCATATTATATGTATGCAAATACTCTGTTCCCCAAATGTGTATAATATCTGGAGAAAAGTCATTTACAATTTCAACAAACCTTTCTTCCTGATTACCGTTTATATCTTCTTCCAATATCATCTGAAATGAATAATACTGCTCTTTATTTATTATGCCATCTTTCATCCGTTCACGGCATTTAATCGGACAACATATACCCATTTTTATATCTGTATTTCTATGTATAAAATCAAGCATACCATTAATCCATCCGCCTATTACTGTTCTTTTAAACCCTAATTCATCGCAAAGATGCGGCAATACCATATCACAAACCCATAATACTTTCATTTGTAATATCCTCCCATAAATTATGACTTCGTAAAACAAAACAGCCCATATCTATAATTTCCATTATGTAAATCATTGTCATACTTATGTACATCCACATTGTATTCAATCTTTCCCTGTGCAGTACAAGAAAACTCTTCCAGTTTCAAAGATGCAAAACATTCTATTATAGTACTCGGATAAAACACTCTATGAGCATTAAACTCCAACCTTTCTTTCCCTATCGGAATCGAAAGATATAATCTTCCACCCTTTTTTAATTTTCTCTGTATATTATCAAAACATTTAAAACAAGCCTCTGGGTCTATCGGATCTCCATAGCGCCCTAGCCCGAAATGTTCCAACGAACAAAGCGCTGATAAACTCTCTATACTATTATCTGATATTTGCCTTAGACTCGTAGCATCATCTACTATTGTGTGCAAATGTTCTACTTTTTCTGGAAATTCCCGCACATCTATCATAGTAACATCTATCTCGGCAGCTAATAAATGTGCTATAAATCCATCTAATCTGGAGGCAATATCAAAATGCTGTTTCAATCCTGACCCAATCACCAGTCTGGCAGCCCACAAATCCTGCCAAAAATAATTTTCCACCGTTCCCGCTGCAGCATATTTATCCCTAATAATCGGCCACATATATTCGTCCTTTATGGAGAAATTAGATCTTTTATTCATTTTTGTATATATCATGGCATCATCCTCTATAAATGAACCATCTATTAAACCAAATTCACCGCAATAGTCTATATAATTTTTTTCAAGTAATATATCCTTTAAAATATCTTTATCAACACAACCTATTTGTTGTTTTACACCATATAAAAATATAACTTTAGAGCAATCAATATTCAGTTTCATTAATAAATTATATATCTGTGTTGAGTACGAATTTGCCACAATAATATAATCATATTGATTCGGTATATTCCTGCTATCATATACTGGCTTATCCATATATGAATCTATTGACTTGTTTGTTTCTATAAAACCTATAATGTCTCCATTAAAACCATTTTTCAAAAATTTTTTCGCAAATTTACCTGTTCCCCAGATTAAGATTTTCTTCACTTACCATACTCCTCACATTCTATAATAATATTCTTATCCCATTATCAACTAGGTAGTTTACATGATACTGCAGCCAATTCCATTATGCTGGCACACTTCAATTGATGATTTCCCATACTTTCTAACTGGTGTTTGATTTTCTTTCCGCTTTCTTTCACTGCTATCAACACATAGTCACTCTGTCCTTGCAATTCTACAGGGTTAATCACTTTAATCCCACAAAATTGTGTGTCCCATTTAAGATTATTATTGTCGGCAAAGCATACTATTTCTATTCCTCTGCTTAACAGAGCCTGACAACACTTTTCACCCCAAAGCCCCGTACCAAAAATAGCAACCTGCTTTATTTCTCTATGAAAATATTGACATAACAATTCAAACAGATTCTCTTCTTCGAGCTTTATTTTTCTTCTAAAACTCCACCACTGATATCTCTCTTCAATTTTAGAAATAATCTCTTTTTTATTCGGACTATCCCCAACATGCGCCATTGAAATCGCATAGGTTTCTTCTATCATCTCTTTATCTTTTATCGTACTTGTACCACCTATTCGAAAATATGAAATTGCCTTATCTATATATCCAAATTTCACTTGTTTAGAATAAAGATTCAACAAGAAATCATAGTCTGAAGATAATGCATATTTTGTATTAAACACACCAAATTTTTCATAAATACCTCTTTTTATAAAAGTAGATGGATGCGGTACCGACATTTGGTGCCACATATTTTCTAACGGCTCTTTGAGTCTTTCTTTTTGTTCTCCATTCTGAAATACATCTATTATGTTCCCATATACTAATCCGACATCATTCTGTTTAAAACAATCCACAATATTCTCTACTGCATCTTCTGCATACCAATCATCGCTATTAATAATTCCAATTATATCGCCAGATGCTTTCCGTATACCTTTATTCATAGCATCATAGATTCCATTATCTTTTTCACTAATAAAATATGCAATACAATCCAGATACTGTTCTATGATCTTCTGTGTTCCATCTGTAGACAGCCCATCTATAATAATATATTCAATATTTTTATACGTCTGATTCAACACGCTTTGTATTGTCTGTTCTATCGTATCTACACTATTATATACAACTGTAATAACACTTACTTTGTATTTTACATCATCCACATTTACCACCTATTTAAATTCATTTACTTGATTTCTTTATCCATAAACTTCCGCTTCCAACACCTTTCAAGCTGCTTGGTATTTCTTTACTATATTTCTCTTCAAGCATTTCACCAAATAATTGTATGGAATATTCTTTGTTATTCATTAAAAACGCTCTCAATAAATACATTTCATTATAAGCACGCCCATCATAAATTAAAGTTTTAGGATATATAAACGGATAGTAAACATCATGAAAATGAATATAAACTCCTTGCTTTAAACGCGGAAAAATTTCAAAAAATTCATAATTCACGTCTGAGTCCATTTTTGACACATGCGAAGAATCAATAAACAACATATCATTTTCCTCCAACTCTTCAAAAAAACTTGGAGGTATATCTTGTAAATCTTTTTCCAAAATATATACATTATCTTTTGGTTTTAATAATGACTTCAACCTATCTGGTCTAGGCTCTATTGAAATAATATTTATTTGATTTCTAAAATATTTTTCGTTTACATCTAACATAATCGCTGTTGAATAACCAGATCCTATTTCAATAATAGTCTTAGGTTTTATGATTCTGATCATATAATATAACGCATCAGCACTACCTTTTACAAACCAGCTATTATTATAACTATATCTCCCATCCCATTTCGGCAAATTCAGTTTCGTCATTTTCTCAATTAATTTTAATTGTCCGGATATGTTAAAATCAATATCCAAAATTTCTTTATTTTTTTCAAATAGCTTTCCTTCTTTTTTATGTATTTTTGTGATATCTGGATATGGTGATTCATAGTGATTAAATGGTACAACATTCTTAAAATCTGATGCATCATTAATTATTGGTATGCAGTATTGAGGATGAGGCAAAAATTTTGACCAGCAGAATATATGTTTAAAATTATATTCTTTTAATTGTGTTTCTATACTCTGATAATTCTTCGGTGATACAATAACTTGCTCCTTCTGTGCACCATTTCTGATAGCTTCTTCAATACTTATACATTCTTTCCCCTCAATCTTTGTTCCTAATTTTTTACAATTATTATCTATAAATGCCTCTACTTCTGCAATTTCTAATTTGTTAATTAATTTCAACAATTCTATTCCATTCTTTCCAGCCCCAAAAATATAAATTTTACTCATTTTTTCCTCCATAATATTAATTGTCATATAATACCATTATTTTATCATCCGTACATCAATCCATTCATATTTTTTAAATCCCAAATTTTCCAATATATCTGTAATTTCATTTTTTAACTTTTTTGAAGGTGTAATCAAAACTATTGCTTTTTCTTTATAGGGAATATAACTATCTATACTCCTTATCGGAACCCCCTCACACTCCAAACGATTCTCCCCTTGTTGTGTGACTGCTATTCCAACAACATTCTGCATCTGAGCCTTATATCTTGAAATCAACTTCACCGTATTATTCCCTGCTCCATAAACAATTATCGGTTTTTCTTCTGAAAATACTTTTATCAATCTTTCATTTTGAACTACCATAGCTTCTCTATATTCTGCTACTTGCTGCTGTGTAATAATATATGTCTCATCATATTCCCAGCCAGATTTTATTACCAAACCATTAATTTCTTGCATGACCTCATCAATATATGCATTTCCGCAAAAAACATATCGTGTAATTGATGGCATTTGTCCTATCATGAAATTCCAATAATTTTTTTCAAACATTAGCCGCATATTATACTTTATAATTAACCTTAATGTATCTCGAAATCCACTTATCACATCATAAAACGTCCCTTCATCCATCTCCCATTTCTTATAATTAACGCGATATTCATATACTGGATAATCAAGCTCATATATCTTTTTTGCTATTCCAAATGCCTTTATGGTAAATACCTGATCTTCATATCTTTTATAACCAGCATATTCCACCCGGTTTTCTTTTATCAGGCTTGTCTTGAACAAATATCTTTGATGCCCATATAGAAAATAACAATTATCCACATCGATCATATCACTTTTAATGTGTTCAACATTCCCTTCTCCCGCCAAATACCAATTCTTTATTACTCCATTATCATTACTTATTATATTTCCACCGCATATTGATGCCTTGTGCTTTTTCGCAGATACATACAATTTTTCCAAACAATCTTCACATGGATATTTATCATCAGGATCCATAAAAATCATATATTCGCCCTTAGAACATGTTATTCCATAATTTCTTGCAATTCCTGCCCCTTGATTTTCCTGATATAATCTCACTAAATTATCATACTTTTCGCTATATTCCTTTAATATAATCGCTGTATTATCCGTTGATCCATCATCAACTACAATCACTTCTATGTCTTTCAATGTTTGGTTAAAAATACTGTCAAGACATTCTTTTAAATAATCGGCCGTATTATAAGTAGCAATAATTACACTGATTTTACAATCCATTGATACAATTTCCTTTAACAATAATCCACTTTTTTAACCTTTTAAAGATTTTTAACATACCATTCAATAGATGCCTGAATCCCACGCTCAAAATCCCATTCCGGCTCATAACCCAACATTTTCCTTGCCTTGCTGATATCTGCGTTGGAATGTCTGATATCACCGGCTCTTTCCGGGCCATAATTAGGTTCTGGCTTTCTTCCATTTTCCATTTTTATATCCAAAGCATCTACCAGATAATAATAAATATCCAACAAATACTCCCTGCCGCCACAGGCAATGTTAAATACTTCCCCTGCCGCATCATGTTCTGCTAAACAGGCTTTTAAGTTTGCTTCTATTACATTCTCAACATATGTGAAATCCCGGCTCTGTTTCCCATCTCCATTAATAGTTGGAGTCTCTCCACTGAGCAACTGTCTTATAAACTTCGGAATTACTGCAGCATAAACTCCATTGGGATCTTGCCTTTTCCCGAATACATTAAAATAACGCAAGCCATATGTATCCAATCCATAATGGCGCGTATACTGTTTTGCCCATTCTTCAATCGTGCGTTTAGAGACAGCATACGGTGAAAGCAAATTGCCTTCCTTCCCTTCCGTTTTAGGAAGATTTGCATCATCTCCGTAAACAGATGAGCTACTTGCATACACAAATTTTTTTACACCATTCTTGCGCGCAGCTTCAAGCATGTTAAGCGAACCCATAATATTATTTGCACAGTAAAAAAGCGGCATCTCTATGCTCCTCGGCACACTGCCCCATGCTGCCTGATGCAAAACAAAGTCTACCTCCTTGCAAGCATCCATACAAACTTCTAAGTCTTTAATATCACCTTTTATAAAATCGTAATTTGAATTTTCAATGAATAAATTGACGTTCTCTTGTTTCCCCGTAGAAAGATCGTCCAGACATCTCACCCGATGCCCGAGAGCTAACAGCACTTCACAAAGGTTAGAACCAATGAACCCTGCCCCTCCTGTCACAAGGAACAAACTGTCGTTTGGAAACTTACAATTCATATATCCCATAAATTACCTCTCTTACCCATATTGTATCTCACATTTATTCACATACTGTCTCATAAAGTATCTCTTCCAATGATACAATCGGAAATTCTAAGTTGTTTTCTAAATTTTTCTTTATACTTTCATAGTCAGCAATTGCCGTTACAATAAGTGCATCAACAGATTCAACAACTTCATCTGCTTTCTTCACCTCAATTGTTTCATATTGTCCACTTGAACTCCGATCCATACCATAACAAATCTCTATGCTACTATTTTTTAATGCATGGTACATATGTTTTCCAATATTTGCCATGCCATAAATAGCAATTTTTTGATATCCCCTGGCTTCCAAGAGATTTTCTAAAGTAATTCCGGCTTCATTTAACGTCATCCACTGATTTAATAAATTGTATTGCATTTCCACTCTCTTATATCTTTTATACATCTGTTTATCGCCATCTAATCCACGTCCAGCACTTTCTTTTGGCATAAACTCTTTCCAGTGTTCTTGCAATATTCCGACAAATATACTTTCTGCTTTTTTTTCTCGCCATAAGTAACTTTTTGGAACACCAAACCCTCTTTTTTGTCCATATAATATCTCATCTGGAATTATACCGTCATATGTTTCTTTCAGGCATGCTTTCAGTTCGTTTCCACTATTGCACTCCTCCTGCGAAAGGGAAAACGCAAATTCAACTATATTCCGATCCAAAAAGGGAACTCGTGCTTCCAAAGAGACTGCCATACTTACCCTGTCCACTTTCGTTAATATATCGCCTGGCAAATATGTGTTAAAATCTAAGTAACGCATCCGTGTAAATGGCGGCAACTCCGGTATGTCATACTGCTGCAACCATTCATATGGATTATAATCTTTTGGTATATCCAGCCTGTCTGCATATTCATTATAACAACCAATCTCCGCAATACCCAGACCCTGCCGTATCTCTCCCCTCTCCCACTTCAAACGCTCTGAAGATGTCATTAAAAAATCTGCTTTCCTATATACATCATTAAATCGCGCATGTCTGCTATATCCGCCAAATACTTCATCTCCACCGTCACCGGTAAGCACCACTGTTACCTCATCCCTTGCAAATTGCGAAACCAGATAGCTTGGATAAGCAGACGTGTCTGCAAACGGTTCATCATACCACTCTCGTATCAGTGAACGTACTTTACCAATATCTGCAACACACAGATTTTTTCTCCTCATTACGATATTTTTCTCTTGGCAAAATCTCTTAGCAATCTCTGATTCATCATATTCTTTTTCATGAAATCCAATCGAAAATGCACACATCTGCGGATTAATGTGTGATGCTTCGTAGGTAATGATACTAGAATCAATACCTCCACTTAAAAATGTTCCTACTGGTACATCCGCTATTAGTTGATTTTTTACAGACTGTCGCAACAAGTGTCTTATTTCCTCTGAAACATCCTCTTTTTTTCTTTTCCTGTCAACAGAAGAATTAACATTTAGTTTCCAATATCTTTCCAACTTTAACATTCTTTTTTCAGACACATCATAAATAAGCATTGTAGCTGCCGGTAATTTATAAACAGATTGATATACACTTTTAGGTTCAGGAATATACCCATAAAATAAATAATCATATAAAGCTGTATTATCCGCTTTAAATAGAAAATCATTTGCTGTCTGCTCTAATGCCTTTAATTCCGACGCAAAACCAAATCTCTCTCCCTGACATAAATAATATAATGGCTTTACACCTACTCTGTCTCTAAACAAATATAACTTTTGTATCCGCTCATCATAAATTGCTATTGCAAAAATACCATCTATCTTGTCGATGAACATTTCACCATATTCTAAATACGCGTATAATATAACCTCTGTATCAGATGTTGTCCGAAAATAATATTTTTTTTGTAACTTCGCTTTTAACTTCTCGTACCCATATATTTCTCCGTTATAAATAACATGGACATTCTCCTCATCATTGCTCATTGGCTGCATAGCTGCTTTAGACAAATCACGGATAGACAATCTACAAAAAACAAATGTAAAATTGTGGTATTTCTCAACTTTCTGCTCGTCTGGGCCTCTATGTATGAGCGATGCCATTCCCTTTTCATAATCCCATTTTTGTATATTACCACCTAAAATACCACACATTAATCGCATTCCTTTCCTTTTGCTGTGCTAAAATCTTCTTATTATCTATTAAATTTTTTTGTCTCATTTATTTTGTTGTGTTTTAAACCCACACCAAACTCTGACCCATTTCTAAATGTATCATCTATGCCCCCCAAATCTTGTGCTGTGAATCCATTTTTCCATACCGCGTACATAAACGAAAGTTGGTCTCTTCTTGAATTATTTAAAACTTCATCCCACCATGTCTCCATAACCCGTATACAATCTTTATTATGATGTTCTCTTACCATAACCCCATTCTCTGTAAGGCCAAAGTAACGTGGAAATCCTTCTTTTGCATATCTTTGCATTTGTTTTCGGATTCGTTCCTTTCCTTCTCCTTTACCGTTCCTATGGCAAAGATTTGAAGCATGTTCATAAATATCTTCTGCGGTCGGCATCCCATAAGATGCAATCCCTATATTTCCTATTTTTTGTATCAAATGTGCTATCTCTGTTTTAATTTCAATCATTCCATCAACATATATAGAATATTCATATTGCGGAAAAAATATATGAGGATGCATCTTGCAATATCTATTAATACGAGTTAAATCTTTTATATCCAAGCCATCTGGCAGTTTATCAGCAATATCAATCCACCGATACACTCCTGCATTCTCCGGTTTTTCGAATCCAAGAAAATAATAATCACATCTTGAATCGCAAACTATCGGTTGCCGTAAATCATCATATCCTCCAACAATGCAAGTATAAACAGCGATTTTGGAATTGGAATCACTTTCTCTATCATATGCACCCAATTTATTGCTTTTCTTCCAAGTTTCCGGAAGTTTAATCCCCAAATGTTCTTCTATTATTTCGTCTATACCAAGCCACGAATGCTTTAATGCCATATTGTTAATTCCCAACCGTTTTAGCTGCTCCGATATCTGCAAATAGTTAGCCTCACTCGTAGCAACAACACAGAATAAATCTTTTCCATATCTGGGCAGCTCATTTGGCGGAACACATTTTATTCCATCAACAATTACCTTTCCCCACATCTTGGGGTTATTGTCAGAAAAACAAACAATATTATCTGTTCCCCAAGTTCGGACAAACTCATATCCCCACCCTTCTGCCATTCTCCCAATGCCAAAAAGGCACACATATTTATATTCCTTTATCTTTTTACAAAATTCGTGAAACTCTTCTTTCAATAAAGCCTTTTTACTTTTTTCCATAATAGTTAAACCACTATCCCACTCTTTACTATTATCTGCCATGTAACCACGCCAATAACATTCATCTTATCATCCACAACCGGATAATTATTCAAGCTCTTTTTCTTCAATCTCTGCAGCGCATCCGCCGCCAGTATATCTTCAACAATCCACTGCGGATTTTTCGTCATGATACGATCAACAATATCACTGTACATATCTGTCCTTTTTTCAATCGCCCTCCGCAAGTCTCCATCTGTCAAAAGCCCAGCCAATTTCCCCTGCTCGTTTATTACTGCAACTACTCCTAACCCCTTTTTACTCATCTCTATGATAGCATCGGAAATTTTACAACCCTCTTTCACAACAGGCATGTCCTCTCCCTTTGCCATGATATCTGCCACCCGAATCAATATCTTCTTTCCAAGCGCACCTTCAGGATGAAACACTGCAAAATCCTTTTCCGTAAAATGATGATAATTAGATATTGCTACCGCAAGGGCATCCCCATAAGCAAGAACAGCAGTCGTACTTGATGTCGGCGCCAGATTCAACGCACATGCCTCTTTTACCTTAGGTATTATCTGGACATAATCACATTCCTTCGCCAATGTAGATTTCTTTTCTGATGTAATTGCAACCGTCTCTGCACCGATGACTTTTATACTGGGGAGTATATGCAATATCTCCTGACTCTCGCCGCTGTTGCTCAGTAATATCACAACATCATTTGAAGATATCATCCCCAAGTCACCGTGCAGCGCCTCCGCTGGGTGAAGAAAAATAGACGGCGTACCAAGACTGGAAAAGGTGGCCGCTATCTTACGCGCAATATGCCCGGACTTTCCCATCCCGCACAACACGATTTTCCCGTCACAATCAATAATTAATCTGACAATTTTCTCAAACGTATCATCAAGCACATTTCTTGTCTGATTGAGCGCCTCAATCTCTGTATCAAATACATCCCTGGCACATTCTATAAAATCCATAATGGTCTCCTAAACACATTCCTTGATTTTTAAACATGTTTCCAATAATGTTTTCACATCATCAACCCGAATCATATTGGCTCCGTCTGATAATGCCCTTTCCGGATTAAGATGCGTTTCCAGGAACACCCCGTCAGCTCCTGCCGCTACCGCCGCTTTTACCAGATATGGAACGTATTCCCGGTTGCCCGATGTTGAACTCCCGTTCCCTCCTGGCTTTTGGACACTATGCGTCCCGTCAAAAATAACCGGATACCCGTTTTTCTTCATTTCCACTATGGAAGTCATATCAACGACCAAAGTATTATATCCGAAACTGGTTCCCCGTTCACACAGCATGATATTTCGGGTTCCTGATTCTTCCAGTTTATGAACGACGTTTTTCATATCCCACGGTGCAAGGAACTGGGCTTTTTTCACATTCACACACTTTCCTGTCTTTGCTGCCGCAATCAGCAAATCAGTCTGTCTGCATAAAAATGCCGGAATCTGAATAATATCCGCCACTTCCGCCGCCATCTGCGCCTGATATGGTTCATGAATGTCCGTAACAATTTTTAACTGATATGTGTCTTTTACTTTTTTCAGTATTTTAAGACCCTGCTCTATACCTGACCCGCGGAAAGACTCTATGCTTGTCCGGTTCGCCTTATCAAATGACGCTTTGAAATAAAAATCAATGTCTAATTCCGAACTGATTTTTTTTAGTTTTTCCGCTATCTGCAACGTAGTTTCTTCACTTTCAATCACACATGGTCCTGCAATGACAATAAACTTTTGCATAGTTACACCTTCCATCTGTTTACTTTATTATCACTAAAGTTCCACATTGATCCGCCAAAGGAACTTTTTTAAGTCTAACATGATTATCCTTCTCATATCTTTTTACGGCATTTTTTACCCCTGACAAATGTGACGAATTGTAATCATGGATGTACAAAATGCCCCCCTCTACAATTCTGGGGTAAAAAAAATGAATTCCCTGATATGTCGATTCTTCCAAATCTACATCTAATGACACAAATGCAAACTCTGATTTTTCTACTTCCTTTGTTACTGTATCTGGAAATAGACCTTTAAAAATTTTACATTTGTCTGGATATTTCAGAGCTTTCATCACTATGTCTTCAGACGTTTGCTTATATCTGTCCTTAAACACTTCATCACATCTTCCCTGTTCTATCTCTCCAGTTATCTCTTTCTCATGGAATCCCTCAAAAGAATCAAAAAGGAAAAAATCTCTATCTTTAAATTTCTCATTTATTAACTTCGCAAATACACCTCGGAATACTCCTACTTCTGCAATTTTACCACGAACATCATTGTCAATTAATTCATTTGCTATAAACTCAAACGTCCTATACCTAAAATAATCTGCCATATATGTATCATCGCAATAATCTACCGTTCCGATAATCCGACGATTATCCAGCTTATCCGTTTCATTCATTCCTATCATATATTTTGAGGATTGGATTGCAAGCTTTCTATACAACTCATCGGAAATCTTTCTGACAACTTCATCGTCATTAACATATGGCTCCTCATGTATGCAGTCTGTAAAAATAATCTTATCTCTCGGCACATCATTTTCACTCAGCATCTTATATATTTCTGCATAATATTTGGTTGCAATAATAATATAGTTAACTGATTTTGATAGTTCATAGGCTTCCACCGGTTTAAAAACCGGATATCCATAAAAATGTTCTTTATTGCATGAAGAGTCCACAAAACCCTCTATGCAATTTCCCTTAAGATATCCACCTTTCATGTAATCATCTGCTCGTTTCCCTGTTCCCCATATCAAAAGCTTGTACATATGTTCATACGCTCCCAATCTCTTTTTCTATCTTCAAAATATCCTCTGGCATATCTACCCCTATGCTGTCATATGTGGTTTCTTTTACCCTGATTTTATGTCCGCTCTCCAGCACCCTCAATTGCTCCAGATTTTCTGCCAGCTCCAACGGTGTTTTTTCTGTTTGAACATACCTCTTGAGAAAACCCTTTTTATAACCATAGATTCCAATATGTTTGAAATATCTAACATCATCTCGTTTATCTCTATTGAACGGAATCGGGTATCTTGAAAAGTATAGTGCATTATCATCTTTATCCCGCACTACCTTAACAATATTCGGATTATTAACGTCTTCCGTTTCCGTTATCTCTTTACATAACGTAGCCATTTCCACACTGTCATCTTCAAAAACAGAAATCAATTCATTTATCATTTCCGGTTTTATGAGCGGCTCGTCTCCCTGCACATTAATCACAATATCACATGAATAATCTTTGATTGCCGTATAGACCCGCTCTGTGCCGCAGCTGCACTCCCCTGTCATTATGGCATTCCCATTAAATCCTAATACAGCATTGTATATACGCTCATCATCTGTTGCTACAATTACTTTATCAAAACCATCGGCTTGCCCAACCTGTTCATAAACCCTTTGTATCATCGTTTTTCCGGAAATTATTGCCAAAGGTTTTCCCGGAAACCTGGTTGACTGATACCTGACCGGCATTACTGCTACTATCTTTTTCATATGAATTATCCTTCTTTATCTTCAAATAAACTGTCAAAGTCCACTCTTTCAAACACTTCCAGCATTCCGCCACGGGTTGCATTATATATCTTTATATCGTGAGCATCAGCATACTTTTTTGCATATTCATATGCTTTTATCATTGCGTCTTCTCCATGGTCTCTATTATCTTCTGTCTCTTCTGCAATAAAGTGATTATTTTTAGAACCCATTTTATAATTACAGTCTACGCCTAAAAGATACATCTCTGAAAAACCCATATAGACAGCTAATTGTAAACATACATATGTAACTGTGCCTTTACTTCCATATCCTCCGTATAGTTTCTGCTCAACATCTTCTGAAAAATCTATCATACTGCCCGACGTTGTAACGTGTATTTTATAAGAATCCTTATGTTTTTTTGCCCAGTATTCTTTACAGGAATCTCCTATAAACTTTATATTACAGTTATAATCTTCAATAAGCTTTATATTATTACTTATAAAATTTGAATCAGCAACAACATACGCATCGGCTGTCCATTCTTTTTTTATTTTAAGAATGCTATTTACACCAAAACAAAAAATATTTTTTTCCGCTAATGCATGTAAATCATCAACTCGAAGACTAGGCCCCGTTGCAACAATAAAACATTTTTTTCTTTTAGAGATTTTTTTGAATTTCAAAAGTTTTTCGTTCCGATATAAAATATTACTACTTGCATATTCGAATAGATTGATTACTTTATTCGGCAATCCCTTTTCTCTTTGTCCGGCAATACCGATTAATATCGTTTCATCATCTTGAATATTTGTATTTTCTTTTAGCTTTATCTCTGGATAATATTTTCTCACCCACTGTATTTTTCTCGTCTTACATCGCTCTTCCAAACATATGGAAATATCTTTTTCCTGACACAAAAAATCATGAATCAGAAAGCTTAAAGCATTAGCTCCGTAAATGCATAACTTCCTATTACAATCTTTTTTTAAATTTTCAAAACAATCCTTAAACTTACAATCTCCATATCCGGCAAATTCAGATGGCATGTTACACAAATTATCATATTGATATATGTTACTTTTTTCTAATGATTTTTCTATATTATTACTGAAAACTGGAGTTATAATAATAAAACATGACTCATATTTCTTAATATATTCGTTCAAAGAAACAATCGGTTTTCCACAATACTTTTTTCCTTGCTTTTCTATATCCATATCAATAAAAGCTCGAACACTTTCTGCTCCAACATAATCCAGAAATCTTTTCCCTCTATAGCCTGCTCCATATATCACATAATTCATTTTCATTCTCCAAGACCAAAGGCTCACAGTTTCTATTCATCCTACATCCTATTCTATCTCTGAAACGTTCCCTCGCCGCTCTCTCACTCTCTGATATCCAGCTAAGTTCTGCACGATGAATAGAATGTGTCTTTTCCGTAATCCTTTCAACGCCTGAATAAGTGGCGATTGGCGAAAGAACCTCGCATGGATATAAAACATTGCCCTCTATTTTCTGATATCTCTGTGTGATTTCAAATCCATGTTTTTTTAACACTGGATTCTGGTAATGATGACAAGGCTTTAAATTCAAGCTCCCATCTCCATTAATGAAATGTTCATTATCATAAACCTTCCTCATTTCTCCAATAATAGGATTATACTCTACCGCACCGAAACCGGAGCCAGCATTTACACATTCTTCAAAATCCACCGAAAAAAAACTGTTGTCACATAAAAGTGCATCCAAGTTTCGGCATAACTCTACATCCGTATCTAAATAAATCCCTCCATGATTATAGACTATATCTAATCTCGCATAATCTGGAACAAATCCATATTTACCCGCACAATATGCCTCGTGCATATAATCGTTCTTTGTAATGTCATAATTAGACTCATCCCACCTGATAAGCGAATAATCCGGACAAAACTGTTTCCATGTCTCCATATACTTTTGAAGTCTGTCTGGAATTTCTTCCCCTCCAAACCAGCAATAATGTATTTTTTTAGGTATCTTTTGAATTCCTTTTGTAAATTCAAACCGCTGCGGCATATAATATTCCGAAAGTAAAGATGCAGTATATGTTTCCAACCCATTTAAACTATCTATTTCATCTAACTCTTCAATAATATCCATTGCGTAAAAAACAGAAGTTATCAGTAAAACACAATTATTTACTCCATACATACAGACATCAGTTATCAGCTTTTCTTTATTGATGCATGTAATTTGCTTATCAATGTGCCAGCCCTTATTCCACATTTTCTCATTATTATCGACTATAGCAGCTACGTTTTCTTTTATTCCCCACTCCTTATAACATAGTTCTGCTCTGTTTCCGCCGCCCCATATATAAAGTTTTTTCTCTTTTATGTTTTCTCTGAAAGATTCTAAACTACAATCAAAAATCCGCAACATACCCTTTTCTCTGTATTCTCCCTAGTTCTTTTTCACATATTCCGATTTCGCCGTATGCACTATATCAAGCCACTTCCCCATCTCATAGTCCATAGCCTCCGGTTCATATGCCCTTAGACCAGCCCAGGGAGCAAATGAAAACTCTGCAACATATAATTTCCCGGCATTTTCAAAAAAATCAACCCTTACAAAAGGGAACTCTTTCGAAAGCTTGCGGCTGATTTCAAGCATCTCTTTAAGATGAGCAGGCTTGGGAATATCCTTCTGGGTAGGAAGTTCTTTATATTTCGTATCAATATATTGCCAGTCAGTTGTATAAAAACTCACAGGATAACCAACTTCTCTATTTACGCCATTATTAAAATGTTCTGTTTTGACATAAACAAATTTAGGTTCGCCATGAAAACACAAAACATCATAATCATCGGCCTCTTCTAAATATTCTTCTACATATACTTTAGGCTGCACTTCATAATAATAATTTGCAAATGAGTTTGTATGCAATTTCAACCTATCAAACCAACTTGTTTTGATTTCTTTCTCTGCTTTATCAAAATCAATCTTACTTTTATCAGTGATAAGCTTAATGTTACATCCATCACTGGAGCAGTTTGACTTAACTGCACACTGCTCCGGAATATCCCTAAGGTTTACCTCTTCCGGCATTTCCCATACATCATATAACTTAGCTGTATAACCCTCACCTAACTTTTCTTTGATATATTCTTTAAATAAAACTTTATCAGCGCATCGGCTCATTACCGGATTATGATAATACAGCTTAATCCACTGAATCATCTCCGAAAAGCTTTTCGGATTTTCAAGATTGAGCGGTCTGCCCATCTTTTCTTCAAAAACTTTTTGCAGAAATTTCTCCCGTTTTTCAAGCGGCCATTTTGAAATATCTTCCATTATTTTATTCATTGTTTTACACCTTTCATCCTCTCCAATATCTCATCCACCCAAGGATCCAGCAAATCCGCCTCCGTCGTAATATCATTCGGCATCATACACTCTTTACAATACGGATGCTCAAAACGTCTTCCCTCAAGCTGGAGCTTTAAAAACGCCCTATGCGCCTCCCCATTCCATATATTATAAAGTGAATCATTCCATACATTTCCATACTTTACATCCTGCGTGGCATCGCAACATGCTGCCGTCACATCTCCATTGGCACGAATCCGCATCCTGTAAAATGCCCTGTGGCACACCTTATTTATCTTCTCCTGATGGACATGCATCCTACCGTCAAGTACATCTTTATTAATATCCTCGTCTATACTGTCATAGTCCATCCCTGAATATATTGGAAGAATATGCTCTATATAAATAGAATCTGCCATGCCTCCAAAGATATCCTTAAACCGTTTTTCTCCGTCTGGTATGCCTTTCAGTGCAATGTCCGCCACTTTCATGCGTACCTTCATATCCCCTCTTTGCTGATACAGATATTTAAGATTTGACAGAAACTGTTCAAAATCAATATTCATTCCCCCAAACCTTTTATACGCCGCCGCATCTATCCCCTGCAATGAAATCCTTATGGTCTGTACACCGCCGTTTTCCATGATACGGTCTATCCTGTCTTTCGTAAGCATCACTCCGTTTGTAGTGAATTCAACAGCATCCGCAACATCTGCTCTGTTGACTTTTCCTACAATCTCCGGAAACTTTGGATGGCAGAATGATTCTCCGAAACCAAAAAGATTGACTTTCTTTATCCTCCTTGGAAACTCTGCCAAATCATGCAATATCTTATCTATCAATTCGTCTGTCATATTTCCTTCATACTGTCCATGCTTTGTTGAATGTGCACAGTATACGCATTTCAGATTACAAAAAGACGATATCTCAAGAGCCGCATTATATGGCGTATCAAGAGGAACAACATCTTTCAGATACACCCTGTCTGTCTCTCTCCATTGGCGAAATTCTGCCATCTCACCTCTTCTCCCTTCTATTCTCCGCCATCCTAACCCCGGCAAATATCGCATCTATCATGCTCTCCTCATTCGCCCGGCCTTCCCCTGCCTTTCCAAAGGCTGTACCATGGTCTACGGACGACCGTACAATCGGTAAACCTATCGTACAATTAATCCCGCTCACCGAATTATATTTATTTTGCAAGTGGTCATAATTAAATCCATTAAGTTTCAATGGGATATGCCCCTGGTCATGATACATAGCGACAACGATATCATACTGTCCGGACTGGCACTTTACAAAAACAGTGTCCGGCGGCTCCGGCCCGTCGACCTGTATCCCTTCTTCCCTCGCCCGCTCTATCGCCGGGATAATCTCTTTCTCTTCCTCATTGCCGAAAAGTCCATCCTCTGAGCAATGAGGATTCAGCCCCGACACTACAATCTTGGGATTCTGATAGCCCAGTTCTTTCATCCCGCGTTCTGCAAGCTTAATGACTTTATACACCCGCTCTTTCGTCACCCTTTCACATGCCTCCCTTAAAGAGCAATGTGTTGACACATGAATGACATGAAGATATTTGCTGGCAAGGAGCATGGCGAAATCCTTTGTTCCTGTATATTCCGCGAATATCTCTGTATGCCCGTCATAAGGAAGTCCTGCCATCCTCAAAGATTTTTTATTGATTGGCGCTGTTATAACAGCCTCGACCTTTTTCTCCATCGCAAGACGGATGGCATCTACAATATACTGAAAAGATGCCTGGCCGCACTCTGCATTATTTTTCTTATATTCCCAGCCATTCTTCTCAAAAAGACCGAAATCAATAAAATCAATCTCGCCAAACTTTCCTTCCGCGTCATCAACATTTTCAATTTCATGCAGCTGCAAAGGCAAGTCGCAAAACTCAAGCGCATCCGCTAACACCGCGCGGTCGCCCATAACAATCGGCATGCATTTCTTATAAACATCCACATGACATAAAGCCTTTACAATAATCTCCGCCCCGACTCCAGCCGGGTCGCCCATCGTGATTGCCACCTTCATTCTTGGTTTCATATATTATCTCCATTCATAATCTTCTCGCGGATATCCGTCGTTGATATCCCCTTCGTATACGGAACATACACAACATCCACATTAAATTCTGCGAGTACTTTCTCAAAATTATTCCAGCGTTCCGTTCCTTTCCAGTCATCCCCGATAAAAACCACATCAAAATGATACAGTTCCCATAGTTTCAGCTTATCGCGGAAACGATTAATCTCCGCTCTGTCAACACCTTTGATTGATTCAATTATCCGTTTCCGGTCATCTTCGTTGATAATTGGTTTGTGATGTTTATACTCCTCCACCACATCATCCCCATGCACTCCGACTATCAGGTATTTACAATACTTCTTTGCCGTCTGAATCATATTGAGATGCCCGACATGAAACAAATCATATACTCCGTCCGTATATCCTGTCTTATATTTCTTTCCTGTTTCCAACCCTTATCACCTCTCAGGCAATTTTAATTTAGATACCGGATGTGTTTTTTGCTTCTCCGCCGGCGGCAGCTGCATATAATCCCCATATTTCACCCGGAGATATCCGTCATAATCCTGCGCTCCCGGAAGTATCATGTCTCCAAACGGATATTTTGACAGATGGGTATACCATCTTCTCTCATATCCATATACACCTTTCGGCGTAGGGAATGTCAGGATACGCACCGATTGCGTCTTTTTTCTTTGGCATCTGTCAATAAAACGCTGATATCTTCTTATAATCATGTTCATCGGTATCCGTCTAATTATTTTATAGACCAATCTCTTCCCCGGATTCTTTTCTGCCCTGCTGCCTACTTCCGACCAAAACAGCTTTCGGTATAAAAAACATCGAAAGAAATGAACCCTCTTTGACATCCAGCCGTCCGGGACATTGTCAAATGGCATAAGGTCTATAAATATTCCCTGTTCATACGGCATGAATTCCTGATTCATTCGGACAAATTCCGTTCCTTTCCTGCGGAGTTTTCCATAACCCCAGCGATACCCTACTGTATCCCGCAAATCCTGCATGTAATATTTTTCATGATTTAATTCTGTCTTACAGGCCTCCCGGAACTTCTCATATTCTGCCCTCAGGAATCCAATGTCCGCATCATCATCCCACGGAATATAGCCTTTATGGCGGATTGCCCCCAGCATCGTTCCGCCTACCATATTAAAATGAATATTACATTTCTTGCAGATTCGTGCCACTTCCCCGATTAAGTCCTGCTGGACAGATTGAATCTGCTTTAATTCTTCATCCGAAATATAATATTGCTGTTTCTCCTGCCCGTTCATAGCTCTGCCTTTCATACCAATAAAAATCTAATATAAAATAATTGTCAAACATATTTCAGATGCCTGTATCTCTAAAAAAACAAACTCCCGACATAAGCATCCTGTTTCTAAACTTTCATACTCATATCGGGAATCTTTATTCTTTCCATTTTTTATTTATGATATTTTTCTATGATACACTCATGTTTCTTCGTTTTTTCATCGTAATTTATTCCAACTAATAAAACATCGCCGCCATACCTTTCTAAAACCTGCGGATACTGCCTCTCTTTAATTTGCCTGATTGCGCTTTCTGCATCCTTATTCCATTTCAACTCAATCACCATCGCTGGTTTATCAGAGTTCCTTTTAGGCAGATACACCACATCTGCATAACCAATTCCAGATGGCAATTCCTGTACATCCATATACTCTTCCATACAGCTGATATATGCAAACCGTATCACACTTCTGAGCGCCTGTTCATTGTTATAAAAAGTAGGTGCTGTCGATGCACTGTGGAATTTCTCTATTGCTGTCGCAACATTTTCTGCATCCATCACCAATGTATCATACAGCAGCTTGTCAGACGATGCGAGCAATTCCGCTATCTCCTTATGTTTTCCATGCCGCACTGCCCTAATAAACTCCTGCCGCACCTCTTCATTGGGTATATAGACTGACTTTGAAGATATCTCATAGGCCAAATATCCCAAATGCACCAATAGCGTCAGCACATCATCCTTACTGTTAATACTCGTCAAGTCATTTTGAAAAGTCCTGATGTCAATCGGATAACGCTCTCCGCCAAGCATGGACACAATCGCCTGTTTTAGCCCGTCTAGATCCATATCAATATAGAGTTTCAAGGATTCATAAGTTTCCGTCTCTGTCCAATACGTTCCGAATTCGCCGTTTTGCATCACCTGTACAATGGCATTTGGATTATAAATAGATTCTGCCCCGCTAAAAGAATAACCGTCATACCATTTTTTTGTTTCTGCGAAATCCATATCATATGTCTTACACAGCGCTCTTGCCTCCGGCTCGGTAAAACCCGTATACTTTGCAAGTTTTTTCGGAGATGTCATGGTATATTCCCTGAAATCGGTCATGGCAGACTGTGTGCCGTACTTCTTAATCGGTAAGATTCCTGTCATATAAGCAGCCTCTATCATTCCATCTGTAAGGCTGCTCTTAAACAATCCCCGCAGTAATTGAATGTACTCTTTTTGCAGAGCATCGTTCTCTTTCGATTCACGGAATAATGCATCCCATTCATCTACAATGATGATAAATTTACTCCCTGTCCGTTGGCTGATTTTGGAAATTGCCAGCGGAAGAGAAGTCATATTACTCAAATCCGGATATTCCCCGGCCAGCTCTTCTATGACCTGTTCCTGAATATATTCAACAATATTCCTGCCTTTTTCACATATAGAGAGAAACCATGTAATATCCAGATAAATAACATCATATTTGTTCAAATTCTTTTCAAAAGAAGAATCCCCTGCTATCTCTAAATCTTCAAACAACGCCCTTGAATCGCAGCTTTTATCATAATACGCGCAGAGCATCTTTGTAGCAAAAGACTTTCCAAACCTCCGCGGGCGGCTTACGCAAGTAAGTTTCTCCGATGTACCCAATGTTCTGTTCATATAGGAAATAAGGCCTGTTTTGTCTACATAAAGACCCTTTCTAATCGACACGAATCCGTCATTTCCCAAATTCAAATACATCCCCATAGTCCGCATATCTCCCTTCAAAGGCTGGTAATCTCATATTATCATGCAAACATTTTTTTCGCAAGCCAGTATATAATACCACGCATCAGGCATTTGCCATCAAATCGATATAAGTTATGAAATTGTCAAGGTTCAAATCATCTATCTCTCAACCAAATATAAGGTAATTGCCATGCTCTATATCAAATAACATTCCGGCTCATTCAATATGATATCCGTAATCCCCTGCTGCTCCAAAGCCTCCATATTAAGCTTTGTCCCCGTAGTTTTCTCCGGATAGAGATGTCCTCCCATCCATGCCCTCACGGGATAATCCCCAAGCTCTTCCCTCGGCAAATCCATCGCCCTCCAAAATGGATGAAGGGCATCCGCACCCACTCCTCTTAACTTGTACAGGCAGTCGGACACCTTCGAGTCCAGCATCCCTAACTCCGCATCCGGCTCCAGCCTCCGCATCTTCACCAAAGACTTTGCAGAGAACGAAGAATACAAAACCTGTCTCTCCAATCCTCTCCGCCGAATTAATTCCACAATCTTTTCTTCCATACCGTCATAGGAATACACACCGTTCTTTAATTCTATATTCAGCCTTAATCCGACCCTTAAATCCGGCTCCAGCAAATCCAGCACTTCTGTAATCGTCGGAATCTGCTGGCTTTTAGACTCACCCGCATAGATATGGAGCCTTCGGATTTCCGAAAGCGTGTAATCCCTTACAAAGCCAATCCCTTCTGTCGTCCTGTCCACTCTCTCATCATGGATGACCACCATCTCCCCATCCTTTGTCAACTGGATGTCCAGCTCAATCCCTGTTAAGCCTTTTACTGCCGCCGCTTTTTCAAATGCAAGCAGCGTATTCTCAGGATACCGCTGGCTGCATCCTCTGTGTGCCCATAGTTTCACTCTATCGCCCTTCCTGTCTGAGGAATCTTTCCATAATATCCGCCATTGCGATGGAATCTCCCCTCGTCAGTTTGAAATCACTGTTGTTTCTTCCATTTATCATATTTACGAAATCTTTAATCTCATATCGAAGCCCGTCTTTTAAGAACCGCTCTGAATATTTGTCAACCCTGGACGGGTCTTCATAATGCACTTCGAAATATGTTGTCTTCCACCAGGGCGCTTCCGCCACGATATATCCTTCCGTTCCGGCTATCAAAAGCCTTCCCTCTGATTTCACCCCAAGCCCGCAAGTTGCCGTCGCGATTCCGCGCGGAAAGACAAATGATGCTTTAGTGAAGATATCCAGCCCGTCACCGTTATGTACCGCATCAAATCGGACGTCTTCATATTTATGACCAAAAAGCTTTATAATCGGCAGCATACAGTAACTGCCAAGCTCCGTAAAACTGCCGCCATATTTTTTATCCGTAAGCTCCCGGTTCGATACGCTCTCAAGCTTGGTAAAACATGCGTCCACATACCGTACGCTCCCGATGACTCCGCTGCCCGCAATCCCTAAAAGCTTTTCGAACCCAGGGCAATATGCTGTCTTTATCCCTTCCATGAGGATAAGCCCCCGCTCCTTCGCATACGCGAATAGTTCTTCTGCTCCCGCCTTCTCAAGAGCAATCGGTTTCTCGCACAGCACATGTTTTCCCCTCTCAAGCGCCGCCTTCACATATCCATAATGGGTCTCATGGGGCGATGCCACATACACGGCATCTACATCCTGATAAAAGGCTTCTGCATTACTGTACGCCTCTATCTCCCACTTCTCCGCAAAGTTTTCAGCGCTTTCCCTGTGCGGATTATATACGGCCTGCGTACTCACGCCGCTCACAAGTTTCGCCTCCGGCACAAAACGGTTGGCAATCCTGCCGGTTCCGACAACGCCGATGCGCTGAATATGCTGACGCTGCTCCCTGAGCATCGTACTGGAGATATTCTTTGTCCTTTCCAGATAAACTACATCGCAGTAATCACCGATATAGTCAAAGACTCCCACCCAGTCAGAACCGACCGTGAAGATATCGATATGGTACTTCTGAATGTCACTAATCTTCTGTCCCAATGTCTCTTCAATGATAATTTCATCCACAAATCCAGTTTTTCTCACATTTTCCATACGGACAGGAAGAGAATCTACGACGTTGAGCTTTCCTCTCTCCATATCGTATTTTTCTGTCGTCACGCCGACGATCAGATAGTCGCCCAGTGCCTTCGCCCTCTCAAGCAGACGGTAATGCCCCTCATGGAAAAGGTCGAAAGTTCCATATGTAATTACCTTTGTCATGATTTCTTCCCTTTCACAAACTCATATACACTCCTGCCGCATGTTCCATTCGTATTGGCATTTATCTTCGCAAATGCTTTTAACTGCCTCTCTTTATCAAACTGATTCCCGGTTATATTATCATCAAGCAGGTCTTTCAGGGAGTTGAATGCGCTTTCTTTCAAGCAGTACTGCATCCACTCAGATTCCTCCGCAAACCCCGGTTCCTGTTTTATCAAATCATCATAGTCGTATGTAATTGGAACTTCCTTATACTCTTTCGTATCAATGTTGACATCAAAAAGCTTTCGCCCCGGCGTATCCCATATCATGCAGTCCGCATTTCCCCTCTGGGAAAGCGGAATCATAAAACCGCCCTGGCTCCATGACATGAAATATTCGTTCTTTCCAGCACTTTCCAATTGCATCGGTGGTTCCCACTTTTTCATTTCCCCGGTTTCTCTGTCGAGGGAAAGATACATATTTCCCCAATATGGAGAGAGTACAATATTTTCTCTGCCATCTTGCTTAGAAATCACGATATTTCCAAAGGGCCTTTCATTGCATTCGATTCCCTGGGGCAGCCTGACAGAACGGAAATCCAGCGGAAAGTCTCCGTATTCCTTTACTTCCCCCGTCTTTGGTTTCCAACACGTTATCACCATCCCGTTCAGCGGCAGGAGCCATAAGCTTTCTCCGTCAGGCACTATCGTCATCGTTCCCAGATTGCTGGCCGAATGGCTGCTCATGATCTTCCCTTCCATCGTGTCAACGTCTACGAACAGGAACTGACTGTCCTCAGGAGAGCCAAAAACCAGCTCATTCCCATACTGGATCATGCCGCCTCTGCGCCATTCTCCTCCTATGTTCCTCACCCAGAACTGCTGTATGCCGTTTATATATCCGATTTTTTCCGTTTTCATATCATACCGGATAAGCTGTGAATTCCGGAACGGTAACAGGAAAAGATATCTTTCATTATACCAAAAGCCTGAAAATGCTCCCCTTTGCCCAAACTCTACCTTCAGTTCGACTTTCTTTATCTTCTTATCCTTAATGATCAATAAATGATGAGCATTTCCCGGAACCACATATATTTTACCTTTAATCTCAACTGCGCGAGTATAATAACCGCCCCCGGAATAGCCGATCCCAAGATCCATGTAAAACTTATACCAGAAATCATCATTTTCGGAAAACCACAGCTGATTATCCCTGACCTGATATCTAGTTCTTCCCCGAACATCCATATATGGGCACGCAATCTTTTCTCCCCGCCAGTCATTTTCATCGGGAAGTGCATGAATATTATTGTTCAGGATAAACAGCGGTTTCCCCGCCACCCCGAACAACGACGTGACGCTTGTCCCGGAATCGCCTATGTAGACGTCGCAGAGCGCTATCGTATCTTCGATGTCAGGAGTCAAATCCAGGATGCCGAACCCTTCTTCGATAAACCTGTTCTTCAGCTTGTCATATAACGGCTTGTATTCTTTCCGCATAGAGGCAAAGGTGGACTCAAGCAGCGGGTGCGGCCTCCAAAGGAGACATGCGTCCTCCCGCCCCCGGAATATGTCAAATACATACTCCATCTTTTTCAGAAAAGCTTCTGTATTTCCTAACATTCCGTTTATGCTTGTATTATAAAAATACACCTTTTTTCCCGCCATCTTTTCACGCCATTCTTCCGGCGGCTCCGGCAGATTCTGGCATTTATGTATGACGCTGTCAAACTTTGGAGAACCCAGCGGAAGAAACTTTTCATCCGGAATCCCCGGATCGAAAAACTTTCTGTACTTCTCCGACTGTATCACAATATAATCCGCATTCATATATGCCGGACACAGCACCTGTCCTTCACTCATACCGCCTGTTGTAGAATAGTAAGGTATATATACTAAACAGTCTGTAAACTTTTTCAGATTTTCTGAATAAAAAAACGGATGTACGCTTGTAACATAATTCATATTATCATATGGATTATGTATGAATATCATATCCGGGCGGTGCGCGTCGAAATCAAACTCCTCATATTTTATTATCGGCACATACTCAGGATAACTTGCGCCTTCATAATGCATTTCTTTAAAACTTCCATCCGGGTTCCTGTCATAATATGGAACCGGAATTACATAAGCGTCACAATCCGGGTCTGCATCCGCCGCTTTCCAGACGCTCTCCAGCGAATCCCACATAGACGCTTTGTAAGGCAAAAACACGGCCTCCCGCCTGTACCTGATATCATTCCTGACACTGTTTTCCACTTTTACAATTGACTTGTTTAACAGCTTGTATATTTTGTTGGGATTGACTTCAGGATTTTGCGACACCACTTCATATGCCTGATAAGCCGACTCACAGTATTCCTCCAGGCACAGCACGGTGCGAAAGCCTTCGCCCTCCGAATCTTCAATCACGCCTCCCAGCTCAATGGCTTTCTGCTGGCAAAGAGCAAGCGCGTCCATTACGGCTTGCTGCATACTTTGTCCACAGCCCTTTTTAATCTCTTTATGAATTTCCGATATTCCATTTAATAATTCTTCTACCTGTCTTTTCTGGGCTTTTCTCATGTCTTATACCCTTTCCGTTTTCCCGAATATAAATATAGTTTTCTACACAAAAAATAGGCTCAATAAATATGATTTCCATATCTATCAAGTCAAAACAGTCTGCCTTTCTTAAGTACAAAACAAGTATAGTTCATCTCATAAAATATGTCAAGGTTATCCGCTTACAGCGAGGAACTCCGCCCTCCCATGCAGCCTTCCTTTTGACTCTGCCGGGAAAAATATGCAATCCCCCTTAAAATACGGGAAAGGCTCATTTTCCCCGCAAAAAACCGTTCCGCAGCCACCGATGCAAAGCAGCACTCTAAAGGAAATGCTGTCTGCCTCATATTCCACTAATTCCCTGCACCGCTCTGTATTAAGGAGCATCCTCTGCACTTCAAAATGGCTGCACCTGCACAAAAGCTCAAACGCGCAGCCAGGCTTGTATCTCAATACACGCAAGGGCTGCCTTGGCTCCTCATTCCCGCCTAAATCCGCCACATCCAACGCCTTGTCTATATGCAGCTCCCTCTTTTTCCCATCCCTTTCCACGCGGCCATAATCATACAGGCGGTAAGTAAGGTTGGAGCTTTCCTGTATCTCTGCGATAAGCGCTCCTGCCCCGACTGCATGGACCAGACCTGCCGGGATGTAGAACACATCATCCTTTTTAACCGGAACACGCAGCAAATGTTTCTCTATGCTCCCCCGTTCGATGCTGCGCCTCAGTTTCCCCCTGTCAACCGCATGGTGAAAGCCGTACAAGAGCGCAGCGTCCTTTGCAGCGTCGAGCACATACCACATCTCGTTTTTCCCGCGTTGTCCATTCTCATGAGAAAGCGCATACGCATCATCAGGATGCACCTGTACAGACAGATCTTTTTTCGCGTCAATCAGCTTAATCAGTATCGGCAGCCCGCCCGGTTCCGGGTGCGTACCCAGATACGAAGGATGCGCTGCCAGCACTTCTGAGAGCAGCGCTCCTTTATGCCTGCCGCTTGCCACTGTGCTGACGCCGTCCGGATGAGTGGAGCATTCCCACGTTTCCGCCAAAGGCTCCATATCAATATTCTTGGCAAAATCATCATTCAGCCTCGTACCGCCCCACAGATAATCCTTGGCTGCCGGCTTTAAGAGGAATGGTTCGTTAATCAAACGGGTATTTTTGTTTATCATCTACACTAATCTCCTTGCCAAGCTGCACTTCTATAAGCTTAAGCTTTGTGTCCGCAATAACCGTATGGCGACATCCTGCCTGCATGGCAACCACATCTCCCACTGTCACTTTTTGTTCCATGCCGTCAACAATCGTACGTCCTTCCCCGCTGATGACCGTCCACACCTCATCCCGGTTCCTATGGCTGTGATAGTTCATCCGGCATCCCGGGTTCAATGTTACCTTGATAGTCATGCTCTCATTTTCCACGTCAAGAACACGAAAGCTCCCCCAGGATTTTTCCGCGAACATCACCTGCCGGCTAATCTCCTCAATGTAAGGTTTTATATAGCTGGACTGTTTCTTGTCGGAAACAAGGATTCCCTCCGGGGACACAGATATGACAACATCCGAGAGACCCATAGCTAATATCGGCACATTCAGCTCGTTAATAACATGCACATTCTGGCAGGTATTTCCTATGATCGCATTTCCTACACTGTTTTCCCCCATCGCTTCTGTCAGCGTATTCCATGTACCCAGATCCTTCCACTGCCCCTCATAACGCATTACCTGGATGTTCTCTTCGTTTTCCACTACCGCATAGTCAAAGCTGATTCTGTTAAGTTCACCGTACTTTTCAAAAAGGTCAGCATAATCTTCAAAGTCAATAAGCTCATGCGCCTTATCCAGCATATAATTCAATCTACAGGCAAATACACCCCCGTTCCAAAGAGCCCCCTGGGCAATGTACTCCTGTGCGGTTTTTTCATCCGGCTTTTCCTTAAAAGCGGACACCTTGCTGATACGGCTTTCATCTGCCGGAATAATATATCCATATTTTTCGCTTGGATATGTAGGTTCGATTCCCATTAACACAAGATTTGATTCTCCCTTTGCCGCCTGTCTCCCCAATTCCTCTATCGTCTTAAAATAACCGTCCTCTACATATGGATCTACAGGACATATTACGACAGGCTCATCCCCTGATACACCCATAACATCATGCAAATATGCCGACGCAAGGGCAATCGCCGGAAAGGTGTCGCGTCTGCATGGTTCCACGGAGATTCCTATATTCTCCCCAAGCTGATTTCGGATTGACGATATCTGAGCCTTCGACGTAGCAATCGTTACATTCGCTTCCGGGTCTGCCTGTTTTATCTGCCGGTATACCCTTTGCAGCATAGATTCATAACCGCCATCCTCTGTTTTAAATATCTTGATAAACTGCTTTGACCGGATGTCATTGGACAGAGGCCAAAGACGCTTGCCGGAGCCGCCCGACAGCAGAACAATATTCATCGCTTTCTCCCTACCTTTCAACCCTTGCTGTATGATTTAAGAAATCTTCGTAACTAAGCCGGATTCCCTCCTCAAGCTCCGTCCGGTATCTCCAGCCAAGATTCCCGGCCTTTCTGACATCCAAAAGCTTTCTCGGGGTTCCGTTTGGCTTGCTTGCATCCCACAAAATCCGCCCCTTAAAACCTACCGTCTTTGCCACAAGCTCCGCTAAAGCTTTAACCGTAATCTCCTTTCCCGTTCCCGCATTTACCGTTTCATTTCCGCTGTAATGATTCATCAGAAATACGCACAGGTCTGCAAGGTCGTCTACATAAAGAAATTCCCGCAAGGGACTCCCGTCCCCCCAGCATGTAACAGAAGGACGCCCCGCCTCCTTCGCCTCATGGAATCTTCGAATCATAGCAGGAAGTACATGGGAATGTGTCGGATGGTAATTGTCATTCGGGCCGTATAAGTTTGTTGGCATAACGGATATGTAATCCGTACCATACTGCCTGTTCAGGAACTCGCAATATTTCAGGCCGCTTATCTTAGCCAACGCATACGCCTCATTCGTTTTTTCCAGTTCCGATGTCAAAAGGCAGCTCTCCGCCATCGGCTGCGGCGCCATCCTCGGATAAATGCAGGAGCTGCCTAAAAATTCCAGCTTTTTACAGCCATTTTCCCACGCAGAGTGGATGACGTTCATCTCAAGAACCATATTATCATACATAAAATCCGCCGGAGCACTGTTGTTTGCCTCAATCCCCCCTACTCTGGCAGCCGCAAGGAACACATACTCCGGTCTTTCTTCTTCAAAAAACTTCTCCACTTCCCCCTGCCTGCAAAGGTTGAGTTCCGCATGGGTGCGGACAATAATATTTTCATACCCCTGCCGTTTAAGTTCTCTTACTATCGCAGACCCAACCATCCCGAGGTGTCCTGCCACATATATTTTCGCATTCTTCTCCATCATGATATCAATACCCCTTCTGCATTTTGCGCCTCCGCAGCCATGTCATGCTCTACCATAAGCTTTACAAGCTCCTCGAAACTGGTCTTCGTCGGATTCCACCCAAGCTCCCTCTTTGCTTTACCGGGGTCTCCCAAAAGATTGACTACATCCGTAGGACGGTAAAACTCGGGGCTAACCTCAACAAGCACCCTCCCTGTTTCTTTGTCTGTTCCCTTCTCATCTATGCCCTTCCCTGCAAATTCAAGCTCAATACCGGCATAATGAAACGCCAGCCTGCAAAATTCGCGGACAGAATGCTGCTCTCCCGTAGCGATGACAAAATCTTCCGGTTTATCATTCTGGAGAATGAGCCACATGCACTCAACATAATCCTTTGCGTAACCCCAGTCGCGCAAAGAATCCAGGTTTCCCAGATACAGCTTGTCCTGCTTGCCCTGGCTGATGCGCGCAGCCGCTAACGTTATTTTTCTTGTCACAAATGTCTCCCCACGGCGCTCCGATTCATGGTTAAAAAGAATCCCCGAGCAGCAGAACATATGATATGCCTCCCGATACTCTTTTGTAATCCAGAACCCGTACTGTTTAGCTGCAGCGTATGGACTGTATGGGTGAAACGGCGTATCCTCGTTTTGCGGCACTTCCTCTACTTTGCCGAAAAGTTCTGAAGTAGATGCCTGGTAAATACGGCATTTATCCCCTAAACCGCATAGCCGGACCGCCTCCAGGATACGCAATACTCCTATGGCATCTACATCTGCCGTAAACTCCGGAACATCAAAGCTCACCTGTACATGGCTCTGAGCCGCAAGGTTATAGATTTCATCCGGCCGGACGGTACTGATAACAGACATAATGCTCATAGAATCTCCCATGTCTCCGTAATGCAGGCGGAAATTCGGCTCATCCTGAATGTGTGAAATCCTTTCATGATAATCCACCGAGCTGCGCCTGAGCATCCCGTGTACCTCGTATCCCTTCTCCAAAAGAAACTCCGCCAAATATGAGCCGTCCTGCCCTGTAACTCCTGTAATCAACGCTTTTCTCATCTCCGTACCCCTTCCCGTTTATTCATCAAATATATCCATTAAATACGTTAATCAAATGTCCAGGAATAAAATGTAATCCCTAAATATGCAAAAATATTTTACCATGGAGAGCTATGTCATTGACATTCACAATATTGGCATTCTCTTGCACAATATTGGCATTTCTGTTATGATAGGGTACAAATAGATGAAACAAATGGATAGGAAACGGAGCAGAACAATGATAAAAGATAACACTCCCCTTTTTCACGGAGATATCATAGAAGGAAACCGCATTCTCTATACAGCCTCCCCTTTCGCAAAAGGAAATCTTACTTATTTACAGGAAGTTGGCTACCTTAAAGCAAGAAAACCTCATATAAGCAGCCGTTCCTATCTGCCTTCCTATCTATTCTTCCTTGTTCTTTCAGGCTCCGGAACACTCGACTATCAAGGGGAGCATTATAAATTATCTGAAAATGACTGTGTATTTATCGACTGCACAAAGCCTTATTCCCACAATACATCTGATGACTTATGGCAAATTGCATGGATTCATTTTAACGGCCCCACTATGCCCGGAATCTATACAAAATACCAGGAACGCGGCGGACTTCCTGTCTTTTATCCCAAACAGCAAAGCAATTTTGACGCTCTGTATGCGTCGCTGAAAGATATATATAATATAGCAGATTCTTCCGATTATATAAGAGACATGAAAATTAATGACAGAATCGCCAAACTGCTTTCTCTTATCATGGCAGAAAGCTGGCAGCCGGATATGCAGCGCAAAGATACCAAAAAGCAAAATATCGTCCAGATAAAAAGTTATCTGGACGAACATTTTACAGAATCCGTATCACTCAACACCCTTGCAGAGATGATTTACATTAACAAATATTATTTGGCAAAAGCCTTCAAGCAGCAATATGGGCTTACAATCAGCCAATATATACAGCAGAAACGCATTACCCGCGCCAAACACCTGCTCCGTTTTACAGACAGCTCCATAGAGGCTGTCGGCGCGGAATGCGGCATGGAACAGCCCCACTACTTCTCCCGCATCTTTAAAAAGGTAGAAGGGATGAGCCCCAGCCAGTACCGCGGGATGTGGCGGACGCGGAAATAGCTAAAAGCAAGTTCCAAACCGCACCTCGCAGTCCTTCCGGAAGAACGATATCCCATAGCAGTCAATCTTCCGATACCCTTCCCCGCTACTGTGCATATCCCCATAGGTAACTTCCTCATGCACCTGAATACCTATTGTTCCACCGTTCAAAAGTTTTTCTATCTGCCCTTTCGTCTCCCGGTCTGCCCTTGCAATCATATCCTTAATGATATCATTAGAACTGCTATTAATCCAATACGGAGGGGGCTTTGATATCCGCATATAAATCACACATATGGTTAACCGCATTCCATGGATTATATACCTGTGTCTTGCCAAACATGTACCCATCATACCATTCTTTCATGGCAGAGAAGCGGCTTTCCACGCCATAATATTTCATCATCTCCAATACTTCGAGCTCTGTAAAATCAAAACGTTCACTGTACTGTTAGTCAAGCCCTCAGGCAATCCTGCCACCTCCTCTTTTTTCACATTATACCCGCCCCTTTTTTTATCTGTTTCACAATTTTCACAATTCATCTTCCCCTGCAAAACCTTTTTTCTTCAAAATTCCTAAAATCATCATAATAGTTTGATAATACCGCATTAAGCGCGTACAGGAATTTAACAAATAACAACAGCATGGTTGCTAAGAACTTAGAGAAACTTTCCTCTGGTTACAGGATCAACCGCGCTGGCGACGACGCTGCAGGTCTTGCTATTTCTGAGAAGATGCGTGCTCAGATCACAGGTCTTGAGACAGCTCAGAAGAATGCCAACGATGGTATCTCCCTTATCCAGACGGCAGAGGGTGCCCTTACAGAAGTTCACTCCATGCTGAACCGTATGGTAGAGCTGGCTAACCAGTCTGCAAACGGAACATATCAGGATGACGACCGTGTAAGCCTTCAGAGCGAGGTTGATGCGCTGAAAGAGGAGATTGACCGTATCTCCAAGAGCACGAACTTCAACGGACGTACATTGTTAGATGGAGCTTTGGCTATTGACGGCGGCTCTGCTGCAACTTCTACTACAAAAGTAACAGGTCTTGATGCTTTTGGAAAAGCACCTGCTAATGCGGCAGTAACGGCTGTTAAAGACGGACAGATTGGAAAGGACAGCCAGAAACTTAAGTTCACCTTAGATTTAAGCAATGTAAGCATTAAGAATACCTCTACAGGACAGTCTGCAATCGACGGCGTAAGCGTTAAGATTGGTATCGGAGGAGCTAATACAGTAACTCTTAGTCCGGCCAGCGTTAGCATCACTAAGGGCGGAGAGATGAAAGGAAGCGAGCTTGCACAGGCAATCGCAGATAACTATAAAGATGGCATTACAATTACTAATGCAGCAAGCGCAAACCCAGGCAGCTCAGTTGCAAATGTGAAGTTTACCGTCAAAGCAGAAGGCGATAAATTAGTATTTGAAATGGAAGATTTGCCGGTAGAGAACTTTGAAGCAAACTTACAGGCAGAACTTAGCGTTTCATCTTCAGAAGGCGCGCTCAGCAACGTAAACCAGGCGGAAGCAATTGCAGTTAAAGTTGACCAGGCGGCAGTTTTCGATGCAGGACGCAAATATGCACAGGGAACAATTGACCTTGCTGGTAAGATTGAGGATGGTTCAGCGCTTAAGATCGGCGATGAGACATATATCTTTGCAATTGGAAAAGATAGCAAGTTCAAGGATGTGCAGAACGTAGAGGGACTTGGAAAAGTTACAGTTATAGATATGACTGATATTGCCGCTAACGATGCAGACAGAGCTAAGATTGCTGCAATAAGGCTGAGCCAGGAAGATAACTCTCTGTTCAAGATAGGAACCGTATATGACGGCACCAAAATTGGCTTGACTGAAAAAGCAGGTGCATTTGATAATTATGACACCTGGGATTTAGCTGGTACTAACGCAGCTGCAGATGCTGACTGGCAAAATAAAGATGGCATCAGCATTGCACAGTGGGCTCAGCTTGACAATCCTGTTACAACAGAGACCGAAGCTGTTGCAGCATCAGGCGGTCTGACTCTTCAGATCGGCGATACTTCTGACGCTTTCAATCAGATGACAGTAGGTATTAACAGTATGTCTTCCGCATCTTTAGGGATTGGCGATATTGATGTTTCTACGCAGACTGGCGCTGCTGCTGCTGTTGATAAGATTAAAGCAGCAATCAATCAGGTATCTGCACAGCGCGGTGACCTTGGTGCCCTTCAGAACCGCTTAGAGCACACTATCAACAACTTGAGCGTAACAACTGAGAATATCACAGCTGCTGAAAGCCGTATCCGTGACGTTGACATGGCAAAAGAGATGATGGCTTACACTAAGAATAACATTCTTGTTCAGGCATCTCAGGCTATGCTGGCTCAGGCTAACCAGATTCCGCAGGGAGTTCTTCAGTTACTCCAGTAATTACAGTTCTGGAATCAATAAAAATTTTAACATTTTACCGGGGCGGGTCTTGACCCGTTCCGGTTTTTTCGGTTTGCCGGATTTATCGGAAGAACACTGTTTTCAATGATTTTCCGATAAATCCGGATAAAAGATAAGGAGGAAGAAAATGAAAGAGCAAACTCAGCCGTTGCTGACTATCGGCATTATATTTAAGGATGAAATCCGCTGCCTTGAGCGCTGCCTTAAATCCCTGACTCCTCTGCGGGAAACGATTCCCTGCGAGCTGATTATGGCAGATACCGGTTCCGCGGACGGCAGCCGGAACATTGCATCACGTTATGCCAATATACTGTTTGATTTTCCCTGGACAAATGATTTTTCCGTTGCCAGAAATGCCGTGATGAACCATTCATCTGGCAAATGGTATATGACAATAGATGCAGATGAGTATTTAGATAAAGATATCACAGAACTGGTAAGCTTTTTGAGAGATTCAAAAAAAAATTCTGAATTGTTATGCGGAGTAGTGCAGCGTAATTATGAAACTTTAGAAATGGATTCCAAATATTCGGATTTTTTGGCAGTGAGGCTGGTGTGTATGTCCACGGGACTTCGATATCGGGGAGCTATTCATGAATCCTGGCCCTTCGAAGAAAAAGGGCTGTTAAATGTGAGAGGCCTTTTACATACAATACTGCATCATGATGGCTACGCCAGCACAGACGGCAAGAAAGGCAAAGAAAAAAACGAACGCAATTTAAGCCTTCTGCGCCGAAACCTCGAAAAGGACTCGAAGAATTTAAGAACTCTTTTGCAATATATAGAAAGTGGCAGACGGGAGAAAGATTATCTGGATACATTACGGTCTGCAATGGCAATAGTAGAAACAAAAAAGTCCGGCTGGCAGCATTACGGCCCTCCCATTTTTCGCTATGCTGTAAGAGCTGCGTTGGAAGATGAATTGCCAGAATTTTGGGAATGGGTTGAACGTTCGGAAAAATTATTTCCAGACTCATTTTTTACCCGGATTGACATAGAATATATTGCCTTTTCCCAATCACTGAAAGATGGAGATTATATCGCTGCCATCCATCACGGCGAGCATTATCTTCAATCAATAAAGGCGTTTCAAAGACAAGAAGATTCTCTGTCTGAAACGGTGTATAGCGTATTGCTGATGTCCTCCCCTTATTGGGAACAGAGCCTTAAGATTTATTTGGCAGACATTTATATAAAAGAAGGGCGCTCCAAACGAGCTTGGGAACTGTTGCAGGATATAGATGCTACTCTGTTGGATGCACAGCTGACAGGGAATATGTTATGCGTATTGGGAGATTTGCACCGTTTTAGCAATTTGGATACTTCCTCCATGCTGCTCCGCTTTTATCAAGAGCTTAGCAAACCGAGGCCATCCGAAAAACGAGCAGAGGAACGAAAAAACATCTTTTATCAAACGGCAATGTTTGCGTTCCTCACGCAAAATCAAAAAGAAGAATTGCTTGAACCGAATTTCTGCCGCCCATCTTACATGCTGTTTCTTCCCTTGATAAATGACTGCGACATTGGGCGTGGAGCCGCAGTCCTGACTTTACAGAACCCAGATGAAATGCAGCTTGTATTGTCAAAAGTAGAAAACTGGGAGCTGTTTCCTGCTGAGGCGCTGGTTCATGCCCTTGAGGCAGGAGTTTCTTTCCCGCTTTTGGAAAAGCCCTTAAAAACAGAAGAGATGGAAAGGCTGACGGCAAGGCTTTCAGAAAGCATGGAGGACTATGTTTCCTGGATCATAAATGTGGTCGGAAATGATTTTAAGGACAGAAAACAGCATGATTCCCTGCAATTGCTTTCATGGACACAGCACCTTATCCTGGCGGCTATCTGCACATTTGGCTGGAAAACTGACAAAACAGGAAAGGGCATAAAATTGGCAGGGCTTTTTGCAAAATCTGAAAAGGAATATCTATCCCGCTATTATGCTCCGGAACTTTTGCGCCCGGAAAACCTGGCGCTCCTACCGGCTTTCCACCGTTTTGGATGGCGCTGTGCCAAAGCTTTTGATGCGCTTGATTCTGAAGACGTTTCGGCATATGTCCGCGAACTTAAAGCCGGATTAGAAATCTGCCCGGAGTCAAATGCCATTGCCGAATATCTGATGCGCCAAACCCCGCAATTAATGCCTTGCTCACAAGGAGTTTCAGAGGAGCTTTTGAGTCTGGCAGAGCAAGTGAGGACATTGCTGGCCGGCTATCCGCCGAACCATCCGGCAGTCGAGGCGATAAAAGCAAGCGAGGCATACCAGAAAGTTGCCGAATTAATAGAAACATTGAATTAGCAGAGAACAGGGTGAAAAATCCGTATAATTTACTTAGGATTTACACCCTGTTTTTAACATGATTTGTTAGGCTATTTGTTTTCGATTAATTCAGCGACCTTCTGGTATGCCGGACTTGCCTTAAGCGCTTTAATTTCCGGAGAGTCTGCGGGAAAAGTTGACAGAAGAGCGCGTATCTGCTCTGCCAATGCCGAGAGTTCTGCCGGAACTTCTTTCTTTTGCAGTTGCGGGGTATGCTTGAGCAGATGTTCTATCATGGCTTTTCCTTCCTGACAGTTATTAAGCCCTGATCGGAGATTTTTTACATACTGTGCCGGATCGCCTCCGTCCAATGCCTGAAAAGCCTGTGCACAGTACCATCCAAGCCGGTGTAAAGGCGGTAAGGCCCAGATGTTTTCCTTGCAAAGCAATTCCGGCCTGTAATAATTGGAAATAAATTCCCTCTCAGTCCAGGCAAATAATCGCGCCAGGCTCATGCCCGCATCCGTATCAGATATTTCTTTGCTATTCCATTCATATATCTGGATTGCCGCAAGGGCAAGTCCTCTTAACCATGCCAACTTTTGCAGACTTCCCTGAGATGTTTCTTTTGCCGTGCGCCAGAGCAGTGTATAAAAAGCCTCTTTGTCTGCCGCCATACTGCCAATAAGAAGATCCATTTCTTCAAGCTTTAGCGTCTGGTTCTCTAAAGGGAACGGAACCCCAAGAGAAAGAGCATATGAGAGAGCCTCACAAGGAAAGGCTTTCCAGTTTTCGACTCCCGTAAGCATATCATGTATTTCTCTGATATCTTTCGATTCCAGAACGGCTGCCCCACGGCCGGCCTCGCAGCTATCTGTCAACGGCTGAAATAACGTATAGGACAGTCGGCAGAAACCTTTCTGTTCTTTCTCGGTTTTCTGGCTCTGGGCAGTAAAGGCCAGAGCGGCTGCCCTATGAAATGCATCCAGGCGTTTTTGCGCGCTTTCCTTGTCAGGGAGAGGCCGGCCGATGCCCTCCCAGAATTGCAGCAATATAGGCGCCGTATCTTGGGTGCTCATAGAGTGGAGTTCCCGAAGTACCCGCATGAAATTTTCCGTCTGGGTCGCGTCAAAAAGAGCCCAGTTAAGTGTTGCCAAAATTTCTGCACATTTCCCGGAATTTCCGGTTCTTAAGTAGGCGTCTGCCAAAAAGATTTTTAATCCCTGTTCCCAGTATGGAGCAGACATTAATAGCGAACTGTACATTAGCTCATTATGATTTCCTTTGCCGTTTCGGTAGTCCGATAAAGCGCTCAGGCATTTTTCGCCCCTCTGTATACAAGAAACATAACGTTTTTCATCCCAGTCATAAGAAAAAGCAATGTATTCTACATCAATTCTTGTAAAAAAAGAAGAGGGAAACTGTGTTTCCGCCTGCTTTATCCATTCTTGCAGCTCAGGCAGGTTCCTCTCTCTTGCTGCCCGCACGGCATGGCGCAAAATAGGCGCCCCAAGAATCTGCCACCCCGTCCACTTATTTTCGATAGCAGCTAATGCTCGTCTTACGATTTCTGGATGATTTTTTTCCTGCCGGCTGCTTTCAACATACTGCAAGAGGGCGGTCATGTTCTCTGGTTCTTTATCAAGCGCCTCTTTAAGCAGTTTTAAGTTGCGTTTCCTTTTTGCTTTTATCTGCTCGCTATCTGACTCCGCATAACCATCATGGTGAAAAATTGTCCGGGAGAGAAGATGGACTTTAGGAAGCTGCTGGGGTGTGATGGGCCATCTTTCATGTATGATGCCTTCGTATCGCAAACCTGTAGACATAAGCAGCAGACGTATTACAGGAAAGTCCGCGTACAGCCCGTTCATCTCCTGGGAAGCATAATTTCGCTGTATGAGAGAGCATACCTTTTTCTGCTGTTTTCCGGCAGACTTCAGAAATGCCGTCAGCTCAGAGATGTCTTCATCCAAATATTCATCAGTATCCACCGTAAGATACCACTTCCCGGAAGCGCGATTCATCACTGCGTTCCTGGCAGCCGAAAAATCATCATTCCATGGGAAGTCAAAAATAACATCTGCATAGCGTTCTGCTATTTCGCGGCTGCCATCAACAGAACCTGTGTCCGCCATAACCAATTCACACGATAGCGCCCTTCTCAATGGCTCCAGCGCTTTCAGGCAACGTTCCAGGCAGCGGATATCATTTTTAAATATCATCCCGATCGTCAGCAAGGGATGCATTTCGTTGTTCATAACCTCGCACCTCCTAATGTATATGTTTTTATCCGGAATTCCAAAATCACACAGGCATAAGAAAAAGGGGCGAACAAAAGCTCGCCCCTATACATATCCCAAGATTTTATTAATCCCAAATTACTTCCTACTGGAGTAACTGCAGTACGCCCTGCGGAATCTGGTTTGCCTGTGCCAACATAGCCTGAGAAGACTGAACGAGAATGTTGTTCTTCGTGTAAGCCATCATCTCTTTTGCCATATCAACATCACGGATACGGCTTTCAGCAGCCGTCATGTTCTCGGACGTTACACTCAGGTTGTTGATGGTGTGCTCCAGACGGTTCTGAAGAGCACCAAGGCTACCACGTGTAGTGGATACTTTGTTGATTGCAGCCTTGATTACATCAACAGCTGCTGCCGCACCTTTCTGTGTGCTGATATCGATGCCGGAAATACCTAAAGATTCGGAGCTCATGTTTCCGACAGATACCGTCAGCTTATTAAAGTCATCCGATGTATCACCGATTTGAAGTGTTAAGCCGTCCTTGGTTGCAGAAACATTTACGGAACCAGTCTTTACAAGACCTGCCCAGTCATCTGCGTCAGCATCGTTTTTATCAGCTAATGTGTCACCCTGCAGATTATTCTTAGCATAATCTACGCCGCCTTCTTTTTCAGTCAGGGTAATAACGCCAGTCGTAGTTGTTGTACCTACTTTAAAGTTTTTGTTGTCCGCAGCAGCCTGAGAAAGACGCATTCCTACAACACCAATCTTACCAGCAATATCATCCTGTTTCATGTCAGTCAGGTCAATCACATTATCCATCTTAGAAAATTCGCTGTTTTTGCCTACAGCAAACACATAAGTGGTATCTCCGATTGTTAATGTTTTTCCGTCAGCTACGAGATCTTCAGTCAGAGTAATTGAACCCTGAGCATATTTGCGGCCTTCCGCACTGGATACAGGCTCTTTTATTGTGGTAACGGTAACCTCTTCGCCCTGATTACCACCGGTAACGCCTGTAAATGCGCCTGTAGTCGCAGCCGTGTTCCAGTCAGCGTTCGGCGCGTCTGACATTGTAAAGATAACCTTGTCACCATCAAGAGATGCCTCTATCTTCGCTCCATGGAATGTCTTATCTGTATCAGCCTGTGCATTCCACTTCTCTACAACCTGTGCTGCCAGAGATGCACCGGATATAGATGCGCCGGAGTTCATGCTGTCCAATTGAATTCCTTTTCCGAAGATTGTAAATGTAGGCTCTGCTGCTGCCGTGCCGGTATTTGTAATTGTTGTATTGCTGAAATCAACAGAGAATACACCTGCCTGAGCCTTGTTTCCAAGCTGACCGTCTTTAATTGGAGTAACCTCTACGTTTGATTCTCCGCTAACAGCCACTCTCCTGTCCATGGTTCCATCAAGCAGATTGATACCATTGAAGTTTGTTCCTTCGGAGATACGGTTGATCTCGTCCTGAAGAGCTGCAACCTCTGCCTGAAGGTTTGCGCGGTCCTCATCCTGATATGTTCCGTTTGCAGACTGGTTAGCCAGCTCTACCATACGGTTCAGCATGGAGTGAACTTCTGTAAGAGCACCCTCTGCTGTCTGGATAAGGGAAATGCCATCGTTAGCATTCTTCTGAGCTGTCTCAAGACCTGTGATCTGAGCGCGCATCTTCTCGGAAATAGCAAGACCTGCAGCGTCATCGCCAGCGCGGTTGATCCTGTAACCGGAAGACAGTTTCTCTAAGTTCTTGGAAACTGCGCTGTTGTTATTTGTTAAGTTTCTGTAAGAGTTTAATGCAGCTATGTTGTGTTGAATTCTCATAAATAAACCTCCTTGAATTGTACCGGAGACCTCCTTGTCCCCATAGTTTCTTTTTGTAGTTGTTTTGCCTGAACCATCAGGCCTGCTGCGCTTTCCTTATGGGCCCTTCATCCGGAAAAGCGGCTAAGATTGCAAGCAGCAAAGTGTGGATTTTTTCATCCGTTTTTTGTTGCTTATGTTCTTATTATCGAACATTTCCAGATAAAAATAAGAGCCATTTTTAAATTTTTCTATTTTATTTTCCGCCGTAATGAAAACGGCGCTGTAGGATTTTCGTATATTTAAGTTTGCCATTTGTATATCTGTCAGGATACCAGACCCAAAAGCTCCATTTTATTCCGCGGATGCATTGCCCTCAGGATTTCTGCCTGCATCTTTGCAGCCACGTGGATATAGATTTGTGTTGTCCGGATGGAGCTGTGCCCAAGGATTGGCTGCACGCAGCTGATATCCACGCCCTCTTCTATCAGATAGGTCGCAAAGGAATGGCGGAACATATGCGGCGTGATATTGCGTTCAATCCCTGCAAGGCTGCTGTACTTTTTGACCATCAGGCGGATGGACTGTTCAGTATAGCGGTTACCATTTCTGTTGACAAAGAAGTATCCGCTTTGTTTGATCAGGCTTTCATTTGCCTGGTAATACCTCCGTATCAGCCTCAGCACATCCGGAGACGTCACCTGCAAACATCTCTCTCTGCCGCCCTTTCCCATAATCCTCATGGATCCGGTGCTCAGATCAATGCAGTCTGTACGGATGTTGGATATCTCATATACCCTTGCCCCCACTGCGAACAGCATTTCCACAACCGCAACGTCTCTCAGCCAGTACCGGTCGCCTTTTTTCGGATGAGAATACATATAGTTCAGCATCTGCTCTATTTCCTTGCGCGGGATAATTCTTGGAAGGGTAAATGTTTCCTTGAATTTCACTTTGATTTTACGAAAAGGATTCTCTGCGATCAGCTCCTCTTCTTCCATATATATGTAAAATGCTTTGACCGTGGCAATTTTTCTCTTAACGGTCTTCTGCATATATTTCCTGTGCAGCTCGGTAATGTACTTTTCGATTTTTTTCTTGTTAAGGATGTCTTCTCCTACAAAGTCGAAATACTGTTTCAAGTCAATACGATATGCATTGATCGTCTTAACGTTTAGTTCTTTGCGGAATTCACAGTATTCCAGGTAAATGGTTCCGATTTCTCTCATGCTCATAGTTCTTCCTCCTTGCATTTAGTGAATTTTCTCCAGTTTAGCACAATTGTTTGATAATAAGAACATAAGCGGTTAAATACTGGACAAAAAATTCCGGCCTTAACCCTTTAAGCCATCCATTTCCAATAGCGGGCCCATAGAGAAACGTGATGGCAATTATCACACATAACAATATGAAACTGCGGAGACAAGGAGGTCTCCGGTACAATTCAAGGAGGTTTATTTATGAGAATTCA
>OFGH01000371.1_pt1 | contig 42411 bp, 37 predicted proteins | sample 1521721 | NCBI WGS metagenome assembly OFGH01 (sample SAMEA3504132, study PRJEB24116) | mouse gut metagenome | biome: mouse gut; feature: mouse-associated habitat; material: faeces | place: Denmark | collected 2011
ACCTGTGACCCTCTGCTTGTAAGGCAGATGCTCTCCCAGCTGAGCTATGCTCCCATTAATTGCTAACCGCAACGCTGATTATAATACTATATCTTTATATAAAAGTCAACACTTTTTTTAAATTTTTTTTATTGAATTCTCTTTATTATATTATTTATGTCGCCAGATGTGAAAATATGCACCTTATCACAAAAATGACATTCAACTTTTGTATCTTCCTTACTCTCTGCCATTTCCTTTAAAGAATCAATACCTGTTGAAATCAAAGCAGCTTCTACTCTTTCGCGTGAGCAGTTACATTTATAAACCGCTTCTGATTCATCAAGCTTGTCAATATCTATTCCCTGTAACGCTCTTTGAGCTATTTCATCAGCATTCATACCGTCAGCCAGCATCTGTGTAATAGACGGAATATCAGAGAGTGCTTTTTCGATTAAAGATATAGTTTCTTCGGGACAGCCAGGCAGAAGCTGAATTATAAATCCGCCTGCACAGTTAACGGTTAAATCGGGATTAACAAGAACACCGAGTGCACAAACAGACGGTGTCTGCTCCGATACGGCAAAATAGTTGGTTATATCTTCTGCAATTTCACCGCTTACAATTTCAGTAGTACCGATAAATGGCTCTTTTAAGCCGATATCTTTCATTACATACAGATAGCCGCTTGAGCCTACTGCTCCTTTAACATCAAGCTTTCCTTTATCATTCAGAGGAATTTCAACAATTTTATTCTGAACATATCCCCTTGCATTTCCGTTGCTGTCTGAAACAGCGATAAATGAACCTGCAGGACCGTTGCCGTTCAATCTTAAAGTAACAGAATCATCTGCTCCTTTAAGCATAACCCCCATCATGGATGAAGCAGTTATAAGTCTGCCAAGAGCGGCTGTAACAACTGCTGACGGCTGATGAATTTTTTCCATTTCACGCACCATTTCCGTTGTGTTGGCAGCAATTACAAATGCACTGCCGTCCTGTGTAATATATCTAACAATATTTCCCATAGTTTATTTCCTTCTGCAAACAAAATAAATACGTTCTGAGGTGCTTTCGGGTTTGTTAAATGAAATATCATCATAAATTCCCAAAACCTCAAAATAAGGGCTCAGAGCGTCTTCTAACACCTCAGCACTATAAGCTGTTTCAATAAATTCCTCGGAATATCTGTCATAATTATTTCCGTTGAATACGAAAAAATCCAGCATAATTCTTACTCTGTTACCCTCAAGCAGCTCATTATCCCAAGATAAAAAGTAATCATCTTCATCAAAAACAAAGCTGTTATCGGCAAGAATGTTATTATGCTTATAAACTGTATTAATATCAAAAATAAAAATTCCGTTATTATTTAATGAATTATAAACACATTTAAAGGTTTCCTTAACTTCGTAAATATCATTAAGATGATTTATTGAGTCAAGATTGCACATACAGGCATCAACAGTTTCTGCAAGGCTGAAATTCTGCATTTCCGATTTAATGAAAGAAATTTCACCTTTAGCTTTAAAATCAGCAGCAGAAAGCATTTCATCGCTTAAATCAATTCCGATTACATTATAGCCCTTATTCTTCATATGCAGGCTCATTGAACCTGTTCCGCAGGCTAAATCAAGTATTGTACTGCCCTGCCTGATTCCGTATTCATTAAAAAAGTCAGAAATGTAATCACTTCTGACCTTATAATCAACATTTTCAGTTAGCTCATCATAATGAAGAGCAAAATAATTATACATCTTCTGTTCCTTTTAATCTTTCAAAGATTTTATCATACCCGTCGCAACCATACTGAAGGCTTCTGTTAACTCTGCTTATTGTTGCAGTCGACGCCCCCGTTTCATTAACAATATCTGTATAAACAGATTTTTCGGACAGCATTTTTGCAACCACAATACGCTGACCTAATGTTCTCAGCTCCTGAACAGTGCATAAATCTTCAAAAAAATCATAGCATTCCTCAATATCCTCTAACTGAAGAATTGCATTAAAAAGAAATTCAAGATTTTTATCATCTCTTTTAAGCGGCATAATATCACCTCGTGAATAAGTTGAATTAATTTTAACACATTAAAGTTTGAAAGTAAAGAAAAAATCCCCGAATTTTACGGGGATTTTATTAAATTATTCATTTATAAGATTTTTATGAAAATCAAAGCAATCAAATGTTGAAAAATAATCCTTTGGAGTTTCAGCTCTTCTGATAAGCTTGGCAGTACCATCTTCGCAAAGAAGAACTTCAGCTGATCTGAGTTTACCGTTATAGTTATAACCCATTGAAAAGCCGTGAGCACCTGCATCATGAATGTAGATAATATCACCCATATCTATTTCAGGCAGTCTTCTGTCAATTGCAAATTTATCGCAGTTTTCACAGAGTGAGCCGGTTACATCATACGCATGGTCAAGCGGAGCATTTTCTTTTCCGAGAACGGAAATATGATGATATGAGCCATAAATTGCAGGTCTCATAAGATTAGCTGCACAGGCATCAACACCAATATATTCCTTATGTGTATGCTTTTCATTAATTGCAGTAGTTAAAAGAGCACCATAAGGACCCATCATAAATCTGCCCATTTCAGTGAAAATTGCAACATCATCCATTCCTGCAGGAACGAATATTTCCTCGTAAACCTTGCGAACACTTTCACCGATTACAAGAATATCATTAGGAGTTTGGTCAGGTGTATAAGGGATACCAACTCCCCCCGAAAGATTGATAAAGCTGATTTTAACACCAAGCTTGTTCCTTAAATCAACTGCAAGCTCAAACAGAATTTTCGCAAGCATCGGATAGTATTCATTCGTCACAGTGTTGGAGCAAAGAAAGGAATGAATACCAAACTCTTCAACACCCTTTTCCTTCATAATTCTGAAGGCTTCATAAATCTGTTCGGTTGTCATACCATACTTTGCATCACCGGGATTATCCATAATGCTGTTTGTAATCTGGAATACACCGCCCGGGTTGTAACGACAGCTCATCTTCTTAGGCAGCTTGCCGCAAGCCTTTTCAACTGCTTCAATATGCGTTATATCGTCTAAATTAATTATGCCGCCCAAATCATTGCAGTACTTGAATTCATCAATTGGTGTATCATTAGATGAAAACATAATATCATCACCTGTTGCTCCGATTGTTTTTGAAAGCATAAGCTCTGTTTTTGATGAGCAGTCACAGCCGCAGCCATACTCGCGAAGAATATTGATTAAAAATGGATTAGGATTGGCTTTTACCGCAAAATATTCCTTAAAGCCCTTATTCCATGAAAATGCCTGAGCAACCTTTTCTGCATTTTCTCTGATTCCTTTTTCATCGTAAATATGAAAAGGGGTAGGAAATTCTTTAATAATTTCCTGTGCTTTTTCCTTAGTTAAAAATGGTGTCTTATTCATACTTTCCTCCTATATATCCAGTGCCTTTGTTATAAGTGCTTTAATTTCATCAACACCCTGCCCTGTCACCGAAGAAAACGGAATAACAGGATATTCGGGATTATTTAATTCTTCATAAATTGAATTAACTCTTGACTGATATTCTTTTTTCTTCAGCTTATCAGCCTTGGTTAATACAACTATAAACGGAATTTCCATTTGCTCAAGAAAACTGATCATGGAATAATCATCAGCAGTAGGCTTATGTCGCATATCGATAAGCTGAACTACAAGATTAATCATTCTGCCGCTTTGAAAATACCCCTCCATAAGCTCACCGAAGCGATCTCTTTCCTGCTTGGATATTTTAGCGTATCCATAACCCGGTAAATCAACAAAACGCTGATTATCAACATCATAAAAATTAATGGTAACGGTTTTACCGGGAACAGAGCTTACTCTTGCAAGGTTTTTTCTGTTAAACAGTTTGTTCAGCAGGGAGCTTTTACCGACATTAGATCTGCCTGCAAAGGTTATTTCAGGCTTGTCTGACGGCGGAAGCTGCTGTGAAATTCCAAATGATTTATCAAATTCTGCTTTATTAAAATTCATAGCTGTTACTGTGTTACGATTGCTCGTTTATCCTTATTATTTTTTATAATCGGTTTAATTTCTTCTGCCGAAGGAACAGGCATTCGTTCCAGTGCTGCAGACAAAACCTCTGTAAAGCTTGAAACAGAAATAAAATTTATTCCGTTCTTAACTTCATCGGAAATCTCGGTTAAGTCTTTAACATTATCCTTCGGAATAATAACGGTGGTACAGCCTGATTTATAAGCTGCCATACTTTTTTCCTTCAATCCGCCAATAGGAAGTGCTCTTCCTTTAAGACTGATTTCACCCGTCATTGCAATATCATTTTTTATGGGTATTCCCGTAAGCTCGGAAACAATAGCAGTTGTGATGGCAAGACCTGCTGATGGTCCGTCCTTAGGTATTGCTGCTTCGGGAGCATGTATATGAATATCCTTTTTCTTATAAAAATCGTTATCAATTCCAAATGCAGATGACATAGAGCGTACATAAGAAACTGCGGTTTTTGCACTTTCCTGCATAACATCTCCAAGATTTCCCGTAAGCTCTATTTTACCTGTACCGTTTAATGCGGATACCTCTATAGGAAGAAGAGTTCCCCCTACTCTTGTCCACGCAAGTCCATTGACAGTACCAACAAGATTATCCTTATTGATTTTGTCCTGATGATATTTTTTAGGACCTAAAATATCTTCAACATTCTTATTGCTAACCTTAAAGGAACTGTTATCTGTTTCAAGCATAACAGCAGCCTTTCTGCACAATGAGCCAATCACCTTTTCAAGATTTCTTACACCTGCTTCAGATGTGTAGCAATCAATAAGTGTATAGATAGCATCATTGGAAATTTTAAATTCCTTACTGCTGAGATTATGCTTCTTCATTTCCTTTTTCAGAAGATAATCCTTTGCAATATGGAATTTTTCTTCTGCCGTGTACGAATTAAGTTCAATAACCTCCATACGGTCAAAAAGCGGAGCTGCAATAGTTGAAACATCATTTGCAGTTGTTATGAAGAGTACTTTACTTAAGTCAACAGAAAAGTCTATGTAATGGTCATTAAAGCTAAAATTCTGCTCGGGGTCAAGTGCTTCAAGAAGTGCAGATGACGGATCCCCTTTATAATCATTACCGACCTTATCTATCTCATCAAGCAGAATAATAGGATTCATTACACCGCTTTTTATAACAGCATCAATAATTCTTCCGGGCATAGCACCTATATAGGTTTTTCTGTGACCTCTGATTTCGGCTTCATCGTGAACACCGCCCAGTGCAATGCGGATATATTTTCTGTTCATGCTCTTGGCAAGGCTTTTTACAATTGAAGTTTTTCCCACACCCGGAGGGCCCGCAAGGCAGATTATCTGACCTGAGAAATCAGGATTTCTTTTAAACACTGCAAGAGATTCAATAATTCTTTCTTTAACCTTATCAAGCGAATAATGCTCTTTATCAAGTATTTTTCTGCTTTTTTCAAGGTTGATTGAATTTTTAGTATATTTACCAAACGGAATTTCAAGACATTTATCCAGGTAATTTCTTACAACCGTTCCTTCATGTGAGCCGCTTGGCATTTTCATAAGCTTATTGCACTCTTTAAGAAGCTTATCCTTGATTGAATCACTGCAGACAAGGGATTTAATCTGATGTCTGTAGGCATCTGCTTCTTCAATCGGATTTTCGCCGTCACCAAGTGATTCGGAAATAACCTTTAATTCCTCACGTAAATAATATTCACGCTGATTTTTGTCTATCTCCTCATGGACCTTATCGTGAATTTCTGCTTCAATTTCAAGAACCGAATTCTCTTTTTTTAATAAAACCAGCAGTTTTGCAAGCCTTTGCTCAGTTGAAATTGCTTCTAAAATTTCCTGCTTTTCTTCATAGTCAATAAATGAATTGGAGCAAATGAAATCACACAGCTTGCTGCCGTCATTTATAGAAATAACATTTACCTTAACATCATTACTGATTTTGGGCACAATTTCTGCATACTTTTCAAATTCCTTTTTAACAGCACGAATATATGCCTTTAATTCCTTGCTTTCTTCTTCCTGAAGGCAGGCAACAGGCTCAATAGCTCCTACTATATACGGTCTGAACTGTGAAAATGCTAAAATAGTTCCCCTTTCAACACCTTCAACTACAACACGTATGTTTTCGGAATTAGGAATTTTTATCAGCTGCTTAACCTTACAGATTACGCCGAAAGAATATAAATCATCTATATTAGGATCATCAACTGCGGCATCACGCTGTGCAACAAGAAACACCTGCTGATTTGCGTTCATTGCAGATTTTAAGGCTGCAACGCTCTTCTTTCTTCCGACATCAAAATGAAGCACCATTTCAGGAAAAACAACAAGACCTCTTAACGGAATAACAGGCATATTCATTAATTCACTTGTATATTCAAAATTATCCATATTATCCTCATCCTAAAATAATTGTTTGTATTATATAATATTAATAAAAAAAAGGCAAGTGGGAACACCTGCCTTTTAATAAACTTTACGCATTTTTCAATGTAGAAACAGTTAACTTTTTACTTTCCTTTTTCGGATTTCTCAAAATAATAGGCTCAGCACCGTTTCTTATAGCATCTTCAGTAATAATAATTTTTTCAACAGTGTGGTCACTTGGAATTTTATACATTAAATTCTGAAGTGAGTTTTCAAGAACGCTGCGCAAGCCTCTTGCACCTGTTTTTCTTTCAAGAGTAATATCAGCAACTGCCTCAAGTGCATCTTTTTTGAATTCCAGAACTACATCATCCATTTCAAACAGCTTTGTGTACTGCTTAATGATTGAGTTTTTAGGCTCTGTCATAATTCTTACAAGTGCCTTTTTGTCAAGATTATCAAGCACGGTTATAACAGGTATTCTTCCTATAAGCTCAGGAATTAAGCCATATTTAACGAGGTCGTGCTGAACAGCCTGTTTTAAAACCTCGGTATCATCAACCTTAACATTCTCAATGTTAGCACCAAAGCCCATTGATTTTGAGCCTATACGCTTTTCAATGATTTTTTCAATACCGTCAAAAGCACCGCCGCAAATAAACAGTATATTTGCGGTATCAATCTGTATAAATTCCTGCTGAGGATGCTTTCGTCCGCCGCCCGGAGGAACATTGGAAACGGTTCCCTCAAGAATTTTAAGAAGTGCCTGCTGAACGCCTTCGCCGCTTACATCTCTTGTGATTGAGCGGTTTTCGGATTTACGTGAAATCTTATCAATTTCATCAACATAAATGATACCGCGCTGTGCCTTTTCAATATCAAAGTCAGCAGCCTGAATTAAACGAAGCAAAATGTTTTCAACATCTTCACCAACATAACCCGCTTCTGTAAGTGTTGTAGCATCTGCAATTGCAAACGGTACATTAAGAATTTTTGCCAGTGTCTGAGCAAGCATTGTTTTGCCAACACCTGTCGGACCGAGAAGCAAGATATTACTTTTCTGCAATTCAACATCATCAGTTGCGGTGGAATAAATGCGTTTATAGTGATTATAAACAGCAACAGAAAGTGCGATTTTGGCTTCATCCTGCCCAATAACATATTCATCAAGCTTTTGCTTAATTTCCTCGGGACTGGGAAGAACAGCATCTTTCTCAACTGAGGAAGCACGATTTGCAATTGGTTCAGCCTGTGCAATCAACTCATTGCACAAATCAACACATTCATCACAAATATAAACTCCCGGACCCTCTATTAGCTTGTGAACCATTGTTTCGGATTTTCCGCAAAAAGAACATTTTGTTGTATAGTTTCTTCCGTCATCTCTTGCCATAAAATAACCTCGTCAGTAATTATCTCTTATCTATTACTTTGTCAACAAGGCCATATTCAAGAGCCTCTTGTGCGGTAAGCCAATTATCTCTGTCCGTATCTCTTGCAAGATCTTCAACGGTTTTGCCGCAGTTTTCTGCAAGAATTCGGTTTAATCTTTCTTTTGTCTGAACTAAGTTTTTAGCAGCAATTTCAATATCTGTTGTCTGACCTGTTAAGCCGTGACCTCCGATAAGAGGCTGATGAATTAAAATTGAACTGTTAGGCAATGCTATTCTTTTTCCCTTTGCACCGCTTGAAAGCAGAAAAGCACCCATAGAAGCAGCCATACCAACACAGATTGTTGAAACATCACACTTGATATACTGCATAGTATCATAAATTGCAAGACCATCTGTTACAGATCCGCCCGGCGAATTGATATATAAGCTTATATCCTTTTCGCTGTCCTGACCTTCAAGAAACAGAAGCTGTGCAACAACAAGAGATGCTGTCTGTGAATTTACTTCATCTGAAAGAACGATAATTCTGTCGTTAAGCAAACGAGAGAAAATATCCATTGAGCGTTCACCGTTACCGGTTTGCTCAACAACGTATGGTACTAATGCCATAAAATCACTACCTTTTTAATAATTATTCAATAACTGCTGAATCAACAATTAAATCTACTGCCTTATTTCTTGCAACATCTTCTGCAATGCGTGAAACAGGAACAGATTTCTTAACCTGCTCAGCATCCATTCCATAGTTTGCACCGATTTTAGCAGCTTCATCATTAATTTCTTCTTCAGTCGGCTCAATTTTTTCTGCCTCGATAACTGCAGTAAGAGCTAATGATAACTTAACCTGCTTTTCAGCACCGTCTTTAAGTGATGCCTTAAAGGTCTCTTTATCCTGACCCATATACTGAAGATATGTATCAAGATCAATACCGCTGTTCTGAAGCTGATATGAATATTCCTGCATCATTTCATCAGTTCTCTTAGCAAACATACATTCAGGAATATCTGCCTCCATACCTTCAACAACCTGATCAAGGAGCTGATTTTCAATATCCGTTTTTGCCTTTGCTTCCTTAGAGTCTGAAAGTTTCTTTTTAAGGTCTTCCTTTAATTCATCAAGTGTATCAAATTCAGAAACATCCTTTGCAAATTCATCATCAAGCTCAGGTAATTCAGTTGCCTTTATTTCATGAATTTTGCATTTGAATACAGCTTCCTTGCCGGCAAGTTCTGCAGCATACTCTTCAGGGAAAGTAACATTAACATCAAATTCCTCGTCAATGCTGTGACCTGCAACCTGCTCTTCAAAACCGGGAATAAAGCTGCCTGAACCAAGCTCAAGAGGATAATTTTCACCCTTGCCGCCTTCAAAAGCAACACCATCAGTAAAGCCCTCAAAGTCTATAGTTGCTGTATCGCCCATTTCTGCTGCTCTGTCAGTTACATCAATAAGGCGTGAATTTCTCTTCTGCATTGAAAGAAGCTCATTTTCAATATCCTCATCTGTTGCTTCGGTTGGCAATTTAGTAACTTTAAGACCTTTATATTCACCAAGCTTAACCTCAGGATATGTAGTAACAGTCATTGTAATTTCAACGCCCTCTGTTTTGCTCATAACGGGTACATTAACATTGTTTGTATCAACTACATTGAGCTCTGCCTCTTCAAAAGCAGCTGAAACTGCTTCAGGATAAAGTGCATCCAAGGCTTCTTCAAAGAAAGCACCTTCGCCATACATTTTTTCAACCATTCCCATTGTAGCTTTACCTTTTCTGAAGCCGGGAATCTGGATGTTTTTTCTGTCCTTTAAAAAAGCTTTTTTGCAAGCTTCATTAAAAGCCTCGCTATCAATTGTGATAACAAGTTCGTAGGTGTTTACATCAACTTTATTAGATGATTTAAGTGCCATAATTATGACCTCCTTAATTATTTTTAATTATCACTGAATAGGCATTATATCATATATAATGCACGTTTTCAAGAAAAAATATATTAATTGTATTACTTTAAAATTAAATACGGAGTGAAATTTAATCTGTCGCATGAAATAAGCTTAAAATCAATATCATTTCTGCAGCCGTCTATTGCATATTTCGCTGCATCACCATGAAGATGCCCGTAATAGCATTTTTTTATTCCGTATTCATTTAACAGGTTTAAAATCTCGCTGCATTCACTGGCTGTTGTAAGCGGAGGATAATGAAGAAAAACAATTTTTTCATCATATTGCGCAGAATCAAGGCTTGCTTTTAATCTGTGCACTTCCCTGTTCAGTATCTTTTCATCGTGATCCTCTTCGCTTTCAAACATCCAGCCGCGTGAACCGCAAACAGAAACGTTATTATAGTTTACTGAATTATTATGCAGAATTCTTATTGAATTAAAATGATTTTCTTCAATAAATTTGTTCATTTTTGACATTGTATTCCACCAATAATCATGATTGCCTTTAAAAATAATTTTATTGCCGTTTAAATTATTTATAAAAGCAAAATCAGCTTTCAGTTCATCAAAATTCATTGCCCAGCTTATATCACCTGCAATGACTACTGTATCATTTTCGGTAACCAGCTTGTTCCAGTTTTTTTTCAATTTTTCTGTATAATTCTGCCAGCCCTCAAAAGTATCCATCGGCTTATTTGTGCCAAAAGATAAATGAGTGTCTGCTATAGCGAAAAGTGCCATAAATTCTCCTTGAATAAAAAGTATATTTCAGCAAACAATAAAGCTGAAGGGAGTGAATTAATAATGGACGAAATCAGAGGAATATCCTGTGAAGTTAAAAACTGTGTTTACCACGATAAGTCAGACTGTTGTACAGCAGGTCATATTACAGTTGGTAACAGCAGCGCAACAAAAACTTCAGAAACAAAATGTGAAACTTTTGAATGCTGTGAAAGCTGCGGATGCAGATAATTAAATGAACAAAAAAACGGCTCAGTATGAGCCGTTAATTTTTTTACAGATTTAAAAGTTTGAAAACCATTTCGCTCATATTTTCTTTATCGCAAACATTGTTGAATCTGACAGTTTTCTCCTTTAATGATGCAAGCGGTGCAGGAACTTCAGCCTTAGTAACTCTGTTAAGCTCATCAACCATACTGAATTCATCAAGTTGCGGTGTATTCCCGCCCGAAATGGCTGAAAGTACGCTCTTTGAGAATTTATACGGTGAAGCGGTTGAGTCAATGACTGTAGGAATATCATCACCTGTGCGTGCTGCATATTCATCGTATACCTTAACAGCAACTGCGGTATGCGTGTCACATAAATAATTGTATTTGTCAAAATGATTTTTAATTGTTTCATCAACATCTGTTTCAGATGTAAAGCCTGCATCAAATGTATTCTGAATTTTACCGATAAGCTCGTCTGAAACGGTATATTTGCCGTTTTCGGAAAGCTGCTTCATCAAATCGGCAACAAGGCTGTCATTATTTCCGCTCATATGATAAAGAAGTCTTTCAAGATTTGAAGAAATAAGAATATCCATACTTGGAGATGTGGTTGTATAGAAAGCTCTGTTTTTATCATATGTTCCTGTTTTTAAGAAATCAGTTAATACATTATTTGAATTTGATGCACAAATAAGCATTTTAATCGGAAGCCCCATCTGCTTTGCATAAAAGCCTGCAAGAATGTTGCCGAAATTACCTGTCGGAACAACAACATTGATTTCATCACCTGCATTGATTTTGTTCATGGAAATCATATCGCAGTAGGTTGAAAAATAGTATACAATCTGCGGAACCAATCTTCCCCAGTTGATTGAATTTGCGGAAGAAAACATCATATTTTTCTTAGCAAGCTCATTCTTGATTTCTGAATTTGTGAAAATGGACTTTACTGCACTCTGAGCATCGTCAAAATTGCCGTTAATTGCACAAACAGAAACGTTTTCACCCTCCTGTGTTGTCATCTGCAATTTCTGCATCGGTGAAACACCGTCAACAGGATAGAAAACAAGAATTTTGGTTTTATCAACATCCTTAAAGCCCTCAAGAGCGGCCTTGCCGGTATCTCCTGATGTAGCAACAAGAATAACTATAGTTTTTCCTTCAGCAGTTTTCTTGGCTGAAACAGTCATTAAGTAAGGAAGAAGCTGAAGCGCCATATCTTTGAATGCACAGGTAGGACCATGCCATAATTCAAGAATATTTTTGTTGCCGTCAATATGAACTGTCGGGGCGATTGCAGCAGATGAAAACTTATCTGCACTGTAGGCACCCTCAACACAATAGCTGAGCTCATCTTCCGTAAAATCTGTAAGAAATTCCTTTAATACAGTCTTAGCTCTGTCTATATAAGACATTTTTACCATAGAATTAATTTTATCCATTGAAAACTGAGGCATTTCACAAGGCACGAAAAGGCCGCCCTCTTCGCTTATACCCTGAGCAATTGCCTGAGAAGCAGTTACTTTAATTGATTTATCACGAGTTGAAGTATAAAACATAATTTGTCTCCTATAAAAATTCTATAACACATTTTAATATAACTGAAAGGCATTTTCAAGGTGTTTTATTGATTTTATTTTGTTATTTTCGGTAAATACCTCTGTAACATCAAATCTTGGCTGCAATTTTGTTGGGTTTTGCTGTAAATAAAGCTCAGCGGTTTTAATGATTTTTTGCTGTTTTATTTCATCAACAAATTCAGCAGGCGTTGCTATGGAGTTATTATTTCTCATTTTAACCTCTATAAAACAAAGGTATTTTCCTTTTTGCATAATCAAATCTATTTCACCAAAACGTGAAGAATAATTTGCATCAATAAGCCTGTAATGCTTTTTTTGCAGATATTCACTTGCTTTGATTTCAGCTAACCTTCCTGAACTGTTCATAATTCACCAAGCAACTTTTTCAGAAATGTTTTTCTGTGAGCTTCACAAATTCCGTGCTCGGCAATTTTTTCATAATGCAGCTTCGTTCCATAACCTTTATGCCTTTCAAATTCATACTGCGGATACTGCTTTGCAAGCTCAATCATATATCTGTCTCTTGAAACCTTGGCAATTATAGAAGCGGCAGCAATGGAAGCCGATTTTCCGTCACCCTTTACAATTGTTAAAACGTCTGCATTAACCGGAGGAATCTGATTTCCGTCAACAAGTGCTAAATCAGGCTTGATTTCAAGACCATCAACAGCTCTTTTCATGGCAAGAAATGTTGCCTGCAGTATATTGATTTCATCAATTTCCCTTTCACTTGCTGTTCCTATTGAATAACAAACACATTCATCTATGATTTTATCAAAAAGCAAATCACGCTTTTTTTCAGAGAGCTTTTTTGAGTCATTCACACCTTCTATAATATGACCTTCGGGAAGAATCACTGCGGCAGCGAATACAGGACCGGCAAGAGGTCCCCTTCCTGCTTCATCTACTCCGCAGATTACATTATAGCCTTTGCTTTTTGCTTCATTTTCATATAATAACCAATCCATAATTTATTGCGGCAGCTCAAGGCTTATTCGACCGAGCTTTCCTCCCCTGAACTCATCACACACTATAGCAGCCGTGCGCTCATAATTTATTTCGCCGCCCTTAATCAAAAAGCCGCGCTTTTTACCAATCATTTCAAGTATTTCCCATCCCTGTAAATCTGAGAACCCTGTTATTTTATATCGTTCTTCAATCATTTCGGGATGTGTTTTATTTAAAACATCGAGAAGTCTGCAGGAAAGGCTCTCCAAATCTGTAACCTCGTCCTTAACAGAGCCAATAAAGGCCAGCTTATCACCAACCTCCGGGTCATCAAACTTCGGCCACAGGACACCCGGAGTATCCAGAAGCTCAATACCGTTGCCGACATTAAACCATTGATTGCTTCTTGTAACTCCCGCCCTGTCTGCAACAATAGCTTTGTTTTTTCCTGCCATACGGTTAATAAAAGACGATTTTCCTGTGTTCGGAATACCTACAACCATAAGGCGCAGTGACTTTCCTGCCATACCCTTAGCTTCGTTTTTTTCAATGACACGACCGAGTGCTTTCTTACATTCGGGAATAAACTGATTTAAACCTTTTCCGCTTCTGCAGTCAACTGCAAGTGCATAAAAGCCTTTTTTCTTATAATGCTCAATCCACATTTTTGTTGCCTTGGCATCAGCAACATCACTTTTATTCAGAAGCACGATTCTCGGCTTTCTTTTAATTAAATCATCAAGCTCAGGATTTGAGCTTGAATACGGAATTCTTGCATCAACGATTTCAACAACGCCGTCAACCAAATTCAGACTTTCTTTTATTAAACGTCTTGTTTTAGCCATATGCCCCGGAAACCATTGAACATACTGTTTTTGAAAGTCAGGCATCTTATCCACTACCTTTGCTTTAAATTATCCTAAATTATGTTTATCTGATATAGAAACCGAAGGTACTGAATAACCCTCCATTTCCAATACGATAATTTCATTATCTTCCTTTAACAAAGCACCCGGAAGATATAATGATTTCTGCGGGCCTACGCTCCAATATCTTCCAAGATTAAAGCCGTTAACCCAAACATATCCCTTTTTGAAGCCATTAAGGTGAACAAAGCAATCGTCCTTTGAGGCTGTCTTGAACCTGCCTTTTAAGAAAACAGGAACTTCCTTAACTTCAGAATTAAAATTAAGCTTATCCAGATTATCAAGCGGCATTGTATAAACATCATATCCCATCTGCCTCTGATTGCCTATGTATATATCGGTAATGCCTTTTCTGTCCATCATTTTTTCGCCGTAATTAACGCGACCCATTGCATCAACAAGAACGCCGATTTTTCTCTCACCATTAAGTGATGACATAAGGAATTTACCTTCACTTTTCGCCCCAAAGAGAGCTTTAAGCCCTTTTCTTTTTGCAGTGTATTCCGTTCGGTCTATCCTCTTTTTCAGCTTTGAATCAAAATAAACATAACCGAAATCATGAACATTCTTAATACTTATCGGTGAAATATCATATTTTCCGCTGAGCACTGTTTCATAATAAATGAGACCGTAATTCTGACCGAAATATTCCATACTTTCAGGAACGGAGCATCTGTACTTGTCCGCAATATTATCAAGATTTGCAAAAAGAGATGCTGCCTCAGTTAACTTGATTTCACCGATTGACTGAAGCTTAGGTGAAGGCGGCAAAGCAGTCATTTCAATTCCCTGATGTTCACAAAGCAGCTTTCTGACTGAATGATATGCAGGTGTGTAATCACCCCATTCATTAATAAGTGCACAATAATCATAGCTTGTTACCGTAGGCTCATAGCCTGCACCTTTATTAAAGTTGGCGCCCGCAGTAAATCCAAAATTAGTTCCGCCGTGGAACATATAAAAGTTAAAGCTTGCACCGATATCAAGAAAATCCTTAATTTCCTTTGCAACCGAATCGGCATTTCTTGTATGGTGAACATCTCTCCAATGATCGAACCAGCCACACCAGAATTCACCGCACATATTCGGACCGTTATTCTCAAAATCTTTTAGGCAGTTGAAAGCACTTTTTGCCTTTGAACCAAAATTCAGAACTTTATAAATATGCGGAAGCGATCCTCCGGAAAGCATATTTTTCCAGTTGCCGTCTGAAGTGAAATATAAAACATCTACTCCGCATTCTCTCATAAGGTTTTCAATAAAGGCAAGATGCTTCTTTTCATTTCCGTATGAGCCGTATTCATTTTCAACCTGCATTGCAATAATGTTTCCGCCGTTTGTTTCCAGCAAAGGAATAAGCCTTGGAAGCAATTCCCTGTAAAATCTCTTAACACAGACCATATAGTCAGGGTAATTACAGCGAATCTGCATATTCTTGTCTTTAAGCAGCCATGCAGGCAATCCGCCAAAATCCCATTCAGCACAAATATACGGACCCGGTCGAACAATGCAGTATAAACCAACCTTTTTTGCAGTTTCGATAAATTTAACAATATCAAGCATACCGTCAAAGCAAAACTCTCCCGGCTGCGGCTCATGCAAATTCCAGCAAACGTAAGTTTCAACTGTATTAAAACCTGCAAGCTTCAGCTTGAGCAATCTGTCTTCCCAATACTCAGGAAGCACACGAAAGTAATGTATTGCTCCTGAATAAATTTTAAAAGGCTTTGAATCCATGTAGAATTCATTGTTTTTTATTTCAAGCATAATTTTACTCCTGTAAGTATTTTACTCCTATAAGATATTATAGATTTAAAATAAAGTCAAGCAGACATTTGTTTATATAAAAGAAAAAACCGCCTCATAATGAAGCGGTTTGATAAAGTTGAAAACTTAGATGTCTTCTTTAACTTTAGCTGCCTTACCAACTCTGTCACGAAGATAATAGAGCTTAGCACGGCGAACTTTACCATGGCGAACAACCTGAACTGAATCAATATTTGCAGAATTGAACGGGAATACACGCTCAATACCAACACCGTATGATACACGGCGAACAGTAAAGGTTTTTGAAATACCTGAGCCTTTGATTGCAATTACAGTGCCTTCAAACATCTGAACTCTTTCATTCTTACCCTCACGGATACGAACACCAACTCTTACAGTGTCACCAATTTTGAATTCAGGGAGTTCTTTCTGAACACTGCCGGCTTCAATTATTTTAAGTGCGTCCATTAAAATTTCCTCCTTTTAATTTATCAGATGTTCATAACAATGAATTGAAAGAGGACCATCCGCTTAAATGCTTTAACGCATAGCATCTAACGCGTTGCAGGATAGCAACGGAACAAATGCTTAGATAATATATCACAAAGCATATAAAAATGCAAGTGTTTTATTTAAAAATCTTATAATCCTTATCAAGCAAGGCAATTCTTGATATACTTCTCCACTCGAAATCCATATCTATAAGCCTGATTATTGTATCAAACAAAAGAGTGGGATTAAGATTCCTTTCAGTTCCTGCGGCAAGACGAATGTTTAAAATAATATCATTATCTCTGATTGAAATATTATATTTATCAATAAAGGGCTTTATATTTGTTTCTTTAACAATGCGTCTTTTACCCTGCTTTGCCTTTTTCTCGGCAAGTATTTCATCAGATTTTAAAACTTCACTGATTTTATTCAATGCTGCTTCATTATCTTTAAATTCAAATTTATATATGTAATCCGAATAAGCAATTTCAGAGCAGTCACGGAAATCATCACAAACATCTGCAATACGGATTCCTGTCGGAAGCATATTGTTCATTCTTGTTTTAATTTCATCATTTGTAATCTCGCCTACGATTCGCAGATCAACACTTTCACATAAGCTTTCAACACCAAGAGAAAGCGGCAGTGAAAAGCTCATATACGGATGAGGATTAAAGCCTTCTGTAAACCAAAGCGGAATTTCAGCGCGTGAAAGTGCGCGTGACATACATCTGTTTATATCAAGATGACTGATATATTTACATCTGTCTGTTTTTGAAAAAACCAATCTAACCTCTCGCATCACAGTGACCTCCGTTTAATTTGTTGGCACCGCAGCCTGCACATTTTATTCTGCAGTGAGGTGTTGTTTTGTTTTCATGAGCTTTTCTGTTCTCATTTTCAAGGAATTTTCTTGAAACACCGAAATCCAGGTGATCCCAAGGCAAAAGCTCGTCAAACGGTCTTCTGCGCTTTGTATAGAAGTAAGGATCTATTCCATTCATTTCAAATGCATTCATCCATGCATCAAAATTAAATCTGTCATCCCACGAATCAAATTTGCAGCCTAATTTATATGCATCAAGCAAAACCGCACCAAGACGTCTGTCACCTCTTGCAAGCACACCTTCAAGCAGCGAGGTTGGTGTTTCGTGATAGGAAACTCTGATTTTCCTGCTCGGAATAGACTCCAAAAGATGCTTCTGCTTGAATTTAAGATTTTCCATAGAATCCTCAGGCTCCCACTGAAAAGGCGTAAACGGTTTAGGAATAAACGATGCGCAGCTTATTGAAACCTGAACACCTGTTCCCTTCTGCCTGTTTGGATTTTTATAGAAAGCGTGAATAACCTGCATTGCCAAATCTGCAATGCCTTCTATATCTTCAATTGTTTCTGTAGGCAGCCCCATCATAAAATAAAGCTTTACAGAGGTCCATCCGTTATCAAATGCCTTTGTACAGGTTTTAACAACCTCCTCCTCGGTAATATTTTTATTTATTACATCGCGGAGCCTTTGTGTTCCTGCCTCAGGAGCAAAGGTTAAACCGCTTTTTCTTACTTTATTAAGCTTGTCCACCAATTCATCGGAAAAATTATCAACTCTCAAAGAAGGAAGTGACAGATTGATTTTATCTTTTACTGTCCAGTCTATAAGAGATGTAAGCATTTCATTAACACAGCTGTGATCAGAGGTTGAAAGCGAACACAGTGAAAGTTCATCATAGCCTGTTGATTTAATAAGAGCTTTGGCCTGGGCATTAATTGTTTCTACACTTTTTTCCCTGATGGGTCTGTATGTAAATCCTGCCTGACAAAATCTGCATCCTCTTATACAGCCTCTGAAAATTTCTTCAACCGCTCTGTCGTGAACAATATTAATAAACGGAACAACAAATTCCTTAGGATAAAAGCATTTGTTCATATCGGAAACAACTGCTTTTTTCACCTTTGCAGGTGCACCGTTAACAGGCTTTAATTCCTTTAAAGTACCGTCTTTATTATAACTGTCCTCATAAAGGCTCGGAACATAAACTCCGTCTATATCCTTAGCTTTAAGCAAAAATTCCTGCTTGCTTGCTCCGTTTTTCTTGCAGGCCTTGAGCAAATCAATCAATGCAGGAGTTGACTCCTCACCATCACCCAGAAAAACTATATCAACAAAATCTGTTATAGGTTCCGGGTTGCAGGTACACGGACCGCCGCAGCAGATAATAGGTGTTAAATCCTTTCTGTCTGCCGCTTTAAGAGGTATTCCCGCAAGATCAAGCATATTCAACACATTTGTATAACAAAGCTCATACATAAGCGTAAAGCCTATCAAATCGAAATCCCTGATAAAATCTCCGCTTTCAAGTGCGAAAAGCGGAATATTATGTTTACGCATCTGCTCTTCCATATCGGAATCAGGGGCAAAAACGCGTTCACACCAACTGTCTGCCCTTTCGTTAACAAGAGAATAAAGAATTTTCATACCGAGGTGGCTCATTCCTATCTCGTATAAATCCGGAAAGCAGAATGCGTATCTTATATCAATTTTCTGCGGATCTTTAACAATACTGTTCAATTCACCGCCTACATATCTAGCGGGTTTTTGAACATATTGCAATATTTTTTCAACACTTTTTTTCATATAAACCTCTTAATTCTTTGTAATTGAATATTGATAAATAGGATGCAATAAGAAATAATGAATATATTTTATATTCTATTAAAAGATAGCACGATAAGCACATCAATGCAATAAGAAATATTATTGTAATTATTGCGGAAACCTTTGGAAAAAACAATTTGATTATTCTTCCGCCGTCAAGCGGAACGGCAGGAAATATATTAAGTATAAACAAAATCAAATTTATTTCATCACGAAACACAATAAATAAAATCAGATTTACCATCGGACCGCAAAGAAGCACAAAGAATTCTTTAATTTTGGAAAGACTGTTTCGGTATTTAAGACTTATACCGTAAAATGAAAGTTTAATCAAATACGGTTTCACTTTAAATATAAGAAGCATAATGAGATGCCCAAGTTCATGAAGAATTGAGAATAATATAATTTGCACTGTGCTTTCATAGCCGTAAAGAACGGCAAAAGATAAAAGTATAAAAAAAGAAAAGTCAAGCTTAAATAAAATATTTCTGAATTTAATTTCCACATAACCACCATAGAATTCTACGGTGAAAATGAATTATTTATTCTTATCTATATAAGATTGAAGTATCATAACCGCAGAAACTGCATCAACAGTATCTTTTCTTTTCCTGCCCTTAACATTATTTGCGGAAAGAATACCATGTGCCATAACAGTAGTTAAGCGCTCATCCTGAAATTCAACATCTATGCCTGCCTCTTTCTGCAAAGCTGCACCGAATTCTCTGCATATATCTGCACGAAAGCCGTAAGAGCCATCCATATTGCGCGGCAGTCCTACAACAATTTTTTCTGCATTTTCTTTTTTAATAATTTCGCAGAGCTTAGCAATCAGCTTGGGCTGATAGGTTTCTTTTATAACAGTATATGGAGAAGCCAGAGTTTCCCTTATATCCGAAAAGGCAATGCCTGTTCGAGCATCACCGTAATCAACCGACATTATTTTCATAATCTCACCTTAATGAATAACGGCATCACAATTAAATGATGCCGTTAAAGCTTTAATATTTTTAATTATTTGCATTTGCGGGTAAATGGGTATTTGAGCTTGTACCTACAGTTGTATCAGCCGAACTGCCGGTATCAGCAGCTTCACTTGTATATTCGGTTGTTGTGCCTGTTGAGGCAGAATATGAAGGAAGATTATTAACATCATACCAACCATAATTTCCGCTTGCATAACGAGCAAGAAGTCCGTTAGATGGATCATATGCTTTTCTGACAATTCCGTCATATTCCGGGAAAGTTTTTGTATTAACTCCCTTTCTGTCATAAACCTCAGTTAACACGGTTTTCCATAATGTACCTGAAGGGTTGGGAGAAAGTCTGTAAACAATTTCCTTTTGTGCATCATAACCATACCAAACAGCAGCAACATATTCAGGTGTACCGCCTACAAACCAACGGTCTACACTTCCTGTTGTGGTACCTGTTTTACCAAAGCATTCAACACCTGAAAGTTTATAGGTAGTACCGGTACCGCTTGTCATAGTTGTCTGAAGAAGCTTATTCATAAGCCATCCCGTGCTTTCTGAAAGAGCACGCTCCTTAGTAGCCTCAGGATCCGCTTCAAGAATAACATTTCCCTGACTGTCGGTAATTTTATAATAACAACACGGGTAATAATACTGACCGCCGTTTCCGAATGCAGCATAAGCAGCTGTCATTTCAAGAACGGAAACACCATGTGTTAAAGAACCTGTTGCCATTGGCGAATAGTCACAGTCCTGTGCAACCAAAGAGGAAATATGGAATCTGTCAGTAATGAAATTATAAGAATAATCAACACCTATTTTAAGAAGTGTATGAGCAGAAATTGTATTGAGAGATTTTGAAAGACCATACTGAACCGAAACATTATTTCCGGAGAAAGTATTACCCTCATTTGTTGGCCACGGCTTTCCGTCAACCTTAATATCGGTAGGCTTATCCGGTGTAGGTGTTGACCAATAAAGATTAAAGTTGTCATCTGTTAAGCTCTTTTCAAAAGCAGGGCCATAGACAGACAATGGCTTTATGGTTGAACCCGGCTGACGTTTTGCATCCGTTGCTCTGTTAAAATTGAGTGCACCTTCTTTTTTACCTGTTCCGCCTATAAGACCAAGCACCTTACCATTATAATCCATTATAACCATAGCACCCTGAACAGTTTCATCAGGCATCTTTTTATAGTTTACATACACATCTTCAAGTGACTGCTGAACATCCAAATCCATAGTTGTATAAATTTTGAGACCGCCGCCATATAACAATGATTTTGCTTTTCTTGCAGTATATCCCTGCTTCTCAAGATCATCAAGAGCAGTAGTAATAACATAGTCAATAAACCATGAATCTATAGCATTATTTTTTGATTCCGAGGAACTGTTTGAAACCTGACTGCCTTTGTAGTTTTCACTGTTGGTAAACACCATTTCATAGGCTACGGCCTCATCATATTGCTCCTGCGTAATAAAGCCCTCTGCAAGCATTGAGTCAAGAACAGTAAGCTGACGCTCCCTGTTATTTTCCGGATTAATTAACGGATCATATCTTGTCGGAAACTGAGTAATTCCTGCAAGACAGGCACATTCGGCAATATTTAAATCAGAAACATCTTTTCCAAAATACTGTTCTGCTGCGGTTTTTACACCATAACAGCCATGCGAAAGATAAATCGTGTTAAGATATGCCTCAACAATCTCTTCCTTCTCATAGTATCTCTCCAAATTAAGAGCTGATAGGATTTCATTGAATTTACGTGCAAATGTAACCTGATTTTCATCAGTTAAGTTTTTAATAAGCTGCTGTGTAATTGTTGAACCGCCCTGTCCGAGATTTTTCGGCTTAACAATTACACCGGTTGTTCTTATCCAGTCAACACCATGATGATTTTTAAATCTTTTATCTTCTATGGCAATAAAAGCATCATCAAGATATTCACTCATCTCATCAAGATTAACCCAAACACGGTTTTCATCACCATGAAGTCGTGTAAGCTCCTGTTCATTGCCGTCTTTATCATAATAATAGATAAATGAGGTCTGGTTTTGTGCATATTTTTGCTCAGTTAAATTAAATACCGCATCACCGTGAACAAAACTGTAAGCATAAATTGCCATAACAGAAACGCAAACAACACCAACAACGACGCATACCATAAAAATTCCTATTAAAACTCTAAGAATTTTAAAGCCTGCCGACTGTCTTTTGAATACACCTTTTTTAGAAGCACCCTGCTTATTCTTTCTTTTTTCAATAATTCGGCCTCTTTTAACAGATTTAGAATCCTTTTTGCTTGTTTTATCTAAATTATAGGATGAAGGAACCTTATTTTCTTCCGAACTGAGATTCTCTTTATCTTCATTATAAACCTTGGCAGAATTGTTCATAAAAGATTCGAGCAAATCGTCATAATCTCTTGATGCCATATTCATACCTCCTAAAATAAGTTAAATAACCAATATATTTTTTATATTATACAATAAAAATTATTTCAAATAAAGGAATAATTTGTAAATTTAATTTAATTTTACACTGCGATTTAAGGATTCCGCACGTTTTTTATTCATAATATTAATTTTTTTTGTAACTAAAACACCGTCATAAGTTTTTTTAGCCCTTACAAAGGCCCAGAATTTCTTCCTGCAGTTCTTGCATTCACAAACAGTTCTGAAAGTTTTATTGATAGATTCATAACTCCTTAAAATACGCAAATCTGATTTACAGTATGGGCATTTTAACTTTTCACTATACACATCAAAGTCGTCTGAAACACTTTTAGTAATATAATACGGTTTAAATATCAGTCTTTCAAAAAAATCTTTATCACAATCAGTAATATACGCCGAAAACCTTTTACTGTCATAAACTTTTCTATAACATTCTGCTGATAAAAAGCAATCCTCAAGAGCTCTGTGCAGATTATCCGTATCAACAGAAATTTCAAAAATTTCAGCACAGCGGGAAAGGCTTATCTGATTGGAACTGCTGCCCTCAATAAAGGACTGACAATACTTCTGCAAATCAACATATTTTTTAATAAAATCAATTGATGAAGTGCCGATAAACTTTTTAAAATTATCTATTAAAACATATAAATCACTGTTAGACCAGCTCATAAAAATGCTGTTATCTTTACCGCTCCATCTTGCAAAATCACTTATGGCATTTTCAAACGCAATACCGGATTTATTTATTTCATCCATTGAAATATGTGTAAGATTCTTAAAGCGTGAAGACAGCTTTGATGACAGTTTGGGTTTAATAAGCTGTTTAAATGTATCTACAATATTCAGTTTTTCATCTAATTTAACGGCACCAATTTCTATGATTTCATTCATTCCTTTTCTGAGCTTATAATCATAGGCATTGTTCCATTCCAAATCAAAAATTACATAGAACATTGAAACTCCGTAATCTGCAAAAAAAATAACCTTGCATAACGCAAGGTTAATATTATTTCTTAGCCAATAAAAAGAAAAACAAAGAATGCAGCAAGAACTACAACAAAGAAACCGCCGATAAGCCACTTTGTCATCTTCTCAAGCTTTGCTTCAATTGTGCGCGCCTTGGCTTTTCCAAGGAAAGTTTCAGCACCGCCTGCAATAGCACCTGAAAGATTCTGTGATCTGCCCTCTTGCATAAGAACAATAATTGTAATAATAATTGATGCAACAATAAGAACTGCACCAAATACATAATGATACCAAAGCATCGTAAACTTCCTCCATAGATAAATTAATACTAATGGATTATATCACAACGAATGCTATAATGCAAGTCTTTTTTTGGTATTAATTGGTTTGAATTATTTTTGCGTTAAATATCATACTATTATTGACGATATGTGATTAAGCGTTTGCCATATCGTCTGCCGTCTGAACAGGCGGCATTACATATTAAAATGTTAATTGCTCCCCTATATCGGCAGCACTCGGAAGTGCACCCACAGCAGGAAGATTTTTAGGTCTGTATCTGTATGCTTTTTCAAATTCACCCTCGGTATAAAGATGAACTGATTCTACTTTATCAGCCTTCTTTTTCAGCGTCATTGCCTGAACACCCTGGGTGTTTTTAGTTGTTTTCGGCAATATAGATGCGGTGTTAACAAGAAGCTTTCTTCCGTTTGAAGCACAAATTACAATATCCGTATCCTCCGGCAAATATAATGCCGCTGCCAGAGGAGATTTATCACTGTAAGCATTAATAAGCTTCTTACGGTTTGTTTTTGTTTCATAAGCAGACATATCAACCTTAGCGATTTTTCCGTTTTCAAAAACAAAAATCATATAGCCCTTATATTCGCTGAAAACAGCAATATAAGAAACCTCTTCCTTCTCCTCCATATCAAGCTTAGACGGAACATACTCACCCAATACGGAAGCTTTGGTGTCCTGAAAATCGTCAACCTTTGCTTTATATACCTGATGAGCATTTGTAAAGGCAAGAATTTCATCCCTGTTTGAACACTCAACAGACTCAATAATTCTGTCGCCCTCTTTCAGCTTCTGCTCGCCGCTCATACGCAGATTTGCCGTTCTGATTTTCTTAGCATATCCGCCCTCGGTAATAAATACCGTAACAGGATAATCGGCTACTTCTGTTTCTGTTTCAACAACTTCATCCGAAACATTGTAAAGAATTTCGGAATGTCTGCCGGTATCATACTTATCAATAACACCCTCAAGCTCGGTAATAATGATTTTCTTCATTCTTGTTTTGCTTGAAAGTATGGTTTCAAGTTCGGCAATATCATCCTCAAGATTTTCTATATCCTTGATTCGTTTCAGAATATACTCTCTGTTAAGATGACGAAGTTTGATTTCAGCAACATACTCAGCCTGTATTTCGTCAATTCCAAAGCCAATCATAAGGTTTGGAATAACCTCAGATTCACTTTCTGTTTCGCTGATTATTTTAATTGCCTTATCAATATCAAGCAGAATTTTTGAAAGTCCCTTTAAAAGATGAAGCTGCTTTCTCTTCTTAGCAAGGCTGAAATTAATTCTTCTTTTAACACAATTCAGACGGAATATTATCCATTCATTCAGAATTTCCTTAACGCCTCTGACTTTCGGCACACCGTTAATAAGAACATTAAAGTTGCATGAGAAGGAATCCTCAAGCGGAGTCATCTTATAAAGCCTTGCCATAAGCTTGTCCGCATCAACACCGCGCTTTAGGTCAATTGTAATTTTTAAGCCCTTTAAATCAGTTTCATCTCTGATATCTGATATTTCCTTAATTTTATTAGCTTTAGCAAGTTCAATAATTTTATCAATAATTGCTTCAGAGGTGGTTGTCGGCGGTATTTGCGTAATATCAATACAGTTATATGATTTATCATAAGTGTATTTTGAGCGGACTTTTACTGAGCCTCTGCCTGTTGCATAAATCTTTTCAAGTTCTTCCTTATCATAAATAATATATCCGCCGCCCACAAAATCAGGAGCTACAAGTGTATCCGAAACAATATGCTCGGGATTTTTTATCAATGCAATTGTTGTTTCGCAAAGCTCTTTAAGATTAAATGAAGCAATTGAAGATGCCATACCTGCGGCAATACCTGTTGTAACATTACATAAAATAGAAGGAAATGTTACGGGAAGAAGCCTTGGCTCCTTCATCGTATTATCATAGTTATTTACAAAATCAACAGTATCCTTATCAATATCATCAAAGAGTTCTTTGCAAATCGGTGCAAGCTTTGCCTCTGTATAACGTGAAGCTGCATACATCATATTTTTCGAGTATGCCTTACCGAAGTTTCCCTTTGATTCAACAAAAGGATATAAAAGGGTTTCATTACCTCTTGAAAGTCGCACCATTGTTTCATAAATGGAAGCATCTCCATGAGGATTAAGCTGCATTGTTCTGCCGACGATATTGGCACTTTTTATTGTGCCGCCCTTTAAAAGTCCCATATTATACATAGTATAGAGCAACTTTCTGTGAGATGGTTTTAAGCCATCTATTTCAGGAATAGCACGGCTTAAAATTACACTCATTGCATAGGGCATAAAGTTTTTGGTTAATGTATCTGTAATAATCTCATTTGTTACAGTGCCTGCATTTTCAATATGCACATTTTCGTTAAGGGTGCTGTTATCTTCAGGCATATTCTTTTTTCTTCTTGCCATAAATAATTCCTCCTTAACTAAATCAGCTTACATCTGCGGCATCAATATAAAGATTGCCGAAATCTGTAATATACTGTTTTCTGCCTTCAAGATTATCACCAAGAAGCAAATCAAAAATCTGTGATGTTTTTTCAGCCTCATCAGGTGTTACAAGAATAAGCCTTCTTGTGGCAGGATTCATTGTTGTAAGTGCCATCATATCAGCTTCGTTTTCACCAAGACCTTTTGAGCGCTGAACCGTGTACTTCTGATTTCCGATTTCTTCTTTAATTCTGTCCATCTCAACTTCGTTATATGCAAAATAGGTTTGATCCTTGCAGGTAACCTCATAAAGCGGAGATTCATCAATAAACACCTTACCCTCCTCAATCAGCTGAGGCATAAGACGGTAAATCATAGTTAAAACAAGCGTTCTGATATGGAAGCCGTCAACATCGGCATCCGTACATATAAGCACCTTGCTCCAACGGAAATTATTCATATCAAAAGCAGAAATACCCTTTGCTGCCTTTGAGCGAACCTCAACACCGCATCCGAGCACCTTAATTAAATCCGTTATAATTTCACTTTTAAAAATTTTATCGTATTCACATTTAAGACAATTCAGTATTTTACCTCTGATTGGCATAATTGCCTGAAAATTAGCATCTCTTGCCTGCTTGCAGGCACCAAGAGCTGAGTCACCCTCTACTATAAAAATTTCTCTTTCATTTGGGTCTTTGGAACGGCAGTCAACAAACTTCTGAATACGATTTGTCATATCCATTTTTGTCTGGAGTGTATTCTTTAAGGTTTTCCTTGTATTTTCTGCCTTAACACGGCTTCTCATATTGATGATAACCTGATCGGCAATCTTCTCTGCCTCAAGCTTATTTTCAATAAAGTAAACCTCAAGCTGCTTGCGGAAAAAGTCCGTCATTGCCTCCTGAATAAACTTATTGGTTATTGCTTTCTTTGTTTGGTTTTCATATGAGGTTTGTGTTGAAAATGAGGAAACAACAAATATGAGAATATCCTCAATATCCTGAACATTTATCTGACTGTCGGATTTACTGTATTTATTATTAGCCTTTAAATAGGCATTAATTTGGTTAACAAATGCACTTTTAAAAGCCTTCTCAGGTGAGCCGCCGTGCTCAAGAAAGCTTGAATTATGATAATACTCTTTAAGCTGTGTTTTTTGAGAAAAGCAGACAGCAGCTTTGATTTTAAGCTTATAATCACTCTGATCTTCCCTGTCTCTTCCTTTTCTTTCACATTCCCAATACTGAGGTGTTGTAAAAGCAGCATCAGCAGCAAGCTCACTTACATAATCCTTAATACCGTCTTTATAACAGTATTCTGTTGTTTCAAACCGTGAACCGACCTGATTTTTAAATATAAAAGTAACGCCATCATTAACAATTGCCTGTCTTTTAATTGTTTCATGGAAAAATTCTGCAGGTACATTAATATCGGTAAATACATCCAAATCCGGCTTCCATCTGATTCGTGAGCCTGTATCCTTTTTGGAATATTCTTCCTTGTGAAGTCCGCCGACATTTTCGCCCTTTTCAAAATGCAGGGTATAGCAATAGCCGGCTGTATGAATTTCAGCGTCCATATATTCAGAAGCATACTGTGTTGCACAAAGACCAAGACCGTTCAAACCGAGTGAAAACTCATAGTTTTCTGCACCGTTATCATACTTGCCGCCCGCATACATTTCACAGAACAGGAGCTTCCAGTTATATTCATTTTCAGCCTTATTGAAATCAACAGGAATTCCCGCACCGAAATCCTGCACCTCAACTGAGCCGTCTTCAAATTTGGTTACAATGATTTTATTGCCTCTGCCCTCTCTTGCTTCATCAATAGAGTTGGACATAATCTCAAATATAGAATGCTGGCAGCCTTCAATACCATCCGAACCAAAAATAACAGCAGGTCTTTTTCTTACACGGTCAGCACCCTTTAAAGACTTAATACTGTCATTGCCATAATCATTTTTCTTAGCCATTTTTACCTCCGCTTAAAGAAGTTTACACAGATACATATTATACAAGATATTGTATTTTTGTCAAGATTTTGTAACAACTATTACAATATAAAGAAAAATAAAGGTGAGAGTTAATCCTCTCACCTTAAAATTATTGGCCATCTTCTTCTGTAATATCATTATTTTCAACAGCTTCTGAAACTGTCTCAGCAGAATCTGTTTCTACAGACTCAATATTGTCAGCAATAATCTCTTCGCCTGTTTCCTGTGCTTCAACTGAAGCGTCCTCATCTTCGGTTGCAGGCAATGCTCCTGTTTTCATAAGTGAATCAAATTCCTCACCTGTAATCTTTTCTCTTTCAAGCAAGGTTTCTGCAACAAGAACAAGTTTATCATTATGCTCCGTAAGAATTTTCTTTGTTAAATCATAAGCATGACGCATCATTGCTTCAATTTCAGAATCAATTCTTGCCGATGTAGCTTCACTGTAGTTGTTTACGTGACCGAAATCCTTTCCAAGGAAAACTTCATTATTTTCATCACTGTAAACGACAGGGCCTAAGTTTTCACTCATACCGTATTTTGATACCATATCACGGCAAATTTGCGTTGCACGCTGCAAATCATTTGAAGCACCCGTTGAAATATCGTCAAGAGAAATAGCTTCCGCAACTCTTCCGCCCATCATTGAAACAAGAAGATCAAGCATTTCATTTTTGGAATTATAGTTTTCCTCCTGCGGCTGATACATAGTGTATCCGCCTGCACCAAGACCTCTCGGAATAATTGAAATTTCCTGAACAGGATCATGATATTCAAGATAATATGCGGCAACCGCATGACCTGCCTCATGATAAGCGGTAAGCTTCTTCGCTTTTTCACTGTATTTATGAGATTTCTTTTCAGCACCCATCATAACCTTAGTGCTGGCATCCTGAATTTCTGCATAGCTGATTGCGTGCTTGTGGCGTCTTGCAGCAAGCAATGCTGCTTCGTTGAGGAGGTTTTCAAGGTCAGCACCCGTAAACCCGATTGTGCTTTTTGCAACCTCTTTCAAATTAACATCAGGTGCAAGCGGCTTATTTCTTGAATGAACTTTAAGAATATCCTCTCTGCCCTGTGTATCAGGTCTGTTAACAGTTACCTGACGGTCAAATCTGCCCGGTCTTAAAAGTGCAGGATCAAGTACATCAGGTCTGTTTGTTGCAGCAATTATAATAACACCGCTGTTGGTGCCGAAGCCATCCATTTCAACAAGAAGCTGATTGAGGGTCTGCTCTCTTTCATCATTGCCGTTGCCCATACCGGTGCCTCTGTGCCTTCCCACAGCATCAATTTCATCAATAAATACAATTGCAGGTGCCTTTTTCATAGCCTGTGTAAACAAATCTCTTACACGGCTTGCACCGACACCGACATACATTTCAACAAAATCCGAACCCGAAATTGAAAGGAATGGTACACCTGCTTCGCCTGCAACTGCTTTAGCAAGCAAGGTTTTACCTGTTCCGGGAGGACCGACAAGAAGCACTCCCTTAGGGATTCTTGCACCAAGCTCCGTGAATTTTTTAGGGTCTTTAAGGAAATCAACAAGCTCCTCAAGGTCTTCCTTTTCTTCATCACAGCCTGCAACATCACTGAAGGTTTTAACATCATCACTTTCGCTTGCAACCTTAGCTTTTATTTTTCCAAAACCTAAAGATCTGCTGGTTTCACTGTTCATTGAATTGGTCATTTTTCTGATCATAAAGTAGCTTACCAATGACAGGGCTACAACAATAAACAATGTTGGCAGAAGATTCAAAATCCAGTTTCTGGAGGTGCTTGCCTTATAGTTATATTCAATCTGGTTATCCGGGTTTGCATCGTTATACTCATTAACACTTTCCCTTATATCCTCAAGGAAATAAGTAACACTTATAACAGTATATTTCTGCACCTTATCCGGCTCTTTAAAGGTTTTATACTCCATAGAGCCTGTTGTTAAATCAATTTCAAAGGATTGAACTTCATTATTTTTAAACTGACTGACAATTTCACTGTATTTCGGAACCTCGTTGCTTTGACTGTTTATATAGTAATAAGCAGATGCCGCAAGCAAAGCAAAGGTCAGAAAACAAATTATCAACGATTTCCAGTTTTTTTGTACATTATTATTCATTAAGTATTGTCCTCCGCGGAAACATTTATGATTAGAATATTCTTTGTTGATTCATCGGTTTTAACTCTTTCATCAACACAGTAACCGTAAATGCCGATAATCCCATTATCATCCGTTAAAACAGGAATTTGGCTTCTTGCTTCAACAGGAATTTCTAATTCATTAAATAATTTTTTTAATGTTTTAGTGCAGCCACGATTTGCAGGAGAAATTTTATCTCCTTCTTCCCTGCTGCGAACAATTATATTGCCAACTATTTTATCACAGTCACAATAAAAATCAAACTTTTTACCGCATAATTCACATTTATTTAAAAAATCAGCTGCGGAAAGTATTTCAGTTTCTGATATATAGCTAACATTTTTAGCTGTATTAACAACATCTGCTATGCGTAACGATTTTTTATTTGATAAAGCATAAATATTTCCGCTTATCTGTGTTTTAGACGGCTTATAAAGAAGCTTCAGGATTTCTGATAAATGAAATTCGTTAAGCTTCAAATTATAAAAAGAAAAATAATTAATAATAATTCTTTTCCGAATGGCAACAGGATATTTTTTCAGTTCTTCGATATCAAGAGTTTTTCCGTCATAAACTGAACTCATTGCCTGATTTGCCGAATTTTCTATAAATTCGCTGTCCTCATTTACACTTTCAATGAAACGCAAAAACATATTTTCGTATTCATTGTTAAGCTGACCAAAAAGAGGCAGAATATTATTTCTAATGTGATTTCTGCTGTAGTCACCACTGCTGTTTGTTGAATCAACGCAATATTTTATGTGATTACTATTCAGATAATCTCTTATTTCTTTACCTGAAATACTAAGCAAAGGTCTTATTATCTTTCCTCTTACAGCAGGAATTCCGCATAAGCCTTTTATTGATGTTCCGCGTGCCAATCGAAACAGCAGAGTTTCTATGTTGTCTGTTAAATTGTGTGCCGTTGCAATTTTATCACATTCAATTGAATTGAAAAATTCATATCTTCTGTTTCTGCTGTATTCCTCAACGCCAAGACCAACCGCCTTAGATTCCTCAGCAGCATGAATATGAAGCGTAAAGCATTCAATATTGTTTTCTTCACAAAAACGCTCAACAAATCTGCAATCGGAAAGACTTTCTTCTCCCCTTATGCCGTGCTCTATATGTGCCGCTTTTAAGGTAAGATTATACTCATTTCTTATGCTGAGTAAAAATTCAGCAAGAAAAACAGAATCTGCACCACCTGATAAACCAATCAGAACGGTATCATTTTTTGATAAAAGATTATACTTATTTATTGTTTTAAAGATTTTATCATTCATACTTTTTATCAATGCTTCTGAATCTGGTAAATTCTTTATCAAATGTCATTTCAATCGTTCCTGTAGCACCGTGACGGTTTTTGGCAACAATAAGCTCGGTTAAGTTTGCATCAACCTCATCCTGCTTATCCTCATCAACCTCATTTCTGTAATAGTCCTCACGGTAAAGAAACATAACAATATCCGCATCCTGCTCAATGGAGCCTGATTCCCTTAAATCCGAAAGCTGCGGCTTATGGCTTTTTCCTCTGCCCTCTGTTCCACGGGAAAGCTGAGCACAGCAAATAACAGGAATGTTAAGATCTTTAGCAAGCATTTTGAGATTTCTTGTTATTTCGGAAACCTCCTGAACCCTGTTTTCCTTATGAGTGGCAGACTGAATAAGACCAAGATAGTCAATGATAATTATATCAACATTTTTCAGTCGCCTTACTCTTGATTTAATTTCAGGAACGGTAATGGAAGACGTATCATCAAGATAAAGCTCAACATCCTCATAGTCACCTGTTGAATTGCCAAGCCTTATCCATTCATCATCCGTGAGTTCACCTGTACGCAGCTTGTTGCTGGGCACACCTGCGTGAGCGGCAAGAAGTCTTTCGGCAAGCTGTTCCTTAGTCATCTCAAGGCTGAAAAAAATACATTTCTTCTTTGCAAGCATTGTAACATTCTGTGCAAGGTTAAGCGCAAAAGATGTTTTACCCATTGCAGGACGCGCACCTACAAGAATGAAATCGGATTTATTAAGACCTGTTATGTATTTATCAAGCATACCGAAGCCGGACGGTATTGCTTTAAACTGGTCTTTTTCTTCACCCGTAAGCTTATATAAACGGTCATAAACACCGTTTATGATGACATCTGAAACCTTTCTCGGTCCCGTAACATCTCTGCCCTGACGGATGTCATATATTTTCTGTTCAGCCGAATCAAGCAGCATGTTGGCATCTGCACCGCCGCCTGTTGCCTGCTCAATGATTTCCTGAGAGGTTATAATAAGTGTGCGGAGAAAGTATTGCTCCTCAACAATTTTTGCATATGTTTCAACATTAGCAGTTGACGGAACACTATCCTTCAAAGTAAGCAGGTATTCCCTTCCGCCTGCAACATCATACTGACCTTCCTTTGCAAGAACATCAGCTATAACAACCGGGTCAATCTTAGCCTTTGAGCCTGTATACATAGAAAGCATTGAGCCGAAAATGACTCTGTGCTGCGGAAGATAGAAATATTCCTGCTTAACTCGGTTCGTAACATCTTCCATACATTCAGGATCTGTTAAAACCGCACCAAGCACAGCCTGCTCTGCTTCAAGGCTGTATGGCAGTGTTATTGAATTTGAAGTATTCATATCAGGCATTTTAATCATCCTTATCCCATTTGGAAATTATTATTTTTAAGCTTCTGCTACCTGAATGTAGATTTTAGCCGTTATGCCTTGGTAAACCTTAACCTCAGCCTCTGTTGTGCCGAATTGTTTAATATCAGCCATTGCAATTTTGCGTTTATCAATATCAAGATTCATTTCAGCCTTGATTTTAGCCGAAACATCCTTTGCAGTAACGGAACCGAAAAGCTTACCGTTTGCACCTGCTTTGGCAGTTAACTTAAAGGTTTTGCCTTCAAGTTTCTGAGCATCTGCCTGCGCTGCTTTTATCTCTTCAGCTTTATGATATTTCTTTGCATTTTCTTTATTGTTAAAATCATTCATTGCAGTTGCATTTGCTTCAACTGCAAGACCCTTAGGAAAAAGGAAGTTTCTTGCATAACCGTCTGATGCGTTGACAAGCTCGCCTTTTTTTCCAAGACCTTTAACGTCTGCCTTTAAAATAACTTTCATAAATTCATCCTCCTTATATTTCCATTAAAACAGGTAAAATCATAGGGCTGCGCTTTGTTTTTTCATACATTAAATGAGAAATTTCGTCACGCAGCTTTCCCTTAACCGTATTCCAGTCATGATATTTGCTGTCATAAGTTTCTTCAATAATTCTGCAGGCCAACTCACGTGCAGAATTCATTAAATCTTCATTTTCTCTTACATAAACAAAGCCTCTGCTGACAATATCGGGTCCGCTTTCAATTTCACCTGTGTAAGTATTGATTGTTGCAACAACAACAATTAATCCATCCTGTGAAAGGTGCTTACGGTCATTAAGAACAATATTGCCTACATCGCCTACACCGATTCCGTCAACATAAACCTCGCCGCTCGGAACAGTATCTATATCCTTAATGCCATCCTCTGAAATCTCAATATGATTGCCGATTGTTCCGATATATATACTTTCCTTGCTGAAACCCATAGACTGCGCAAGAAGCGCATGCTTCTGAAGATGCTTCTGTTCACCGTGTACAGGAATGAAAAACTTTGGTTTGATAATACCCATCATCAATTTAAGCTCTTCCTGACAGGCATGACCTGAAACGTGAACCTCATACATCTTTTCGTAGATAACCTCAATTCCGCGTTTCATAAGCTCATTAACAACATTTCCGACCATTTTTTCATTACCCGGAATAGGTGTTGCAGAAATTATAACATAATCATTGGGTGAAACAACAACCTTTCTGTGCTCGCCGAATGCCATTTTTGTTAAAGCACTCATAGGTTCACCCTGTGAGCCTGTTGTGATGATAACAAGATGTTCATCCTCATAATTTTTGATATTATCAATATTGATTAAAATATTTTTCGGAACATTAAGATAACCAAGCTCTTCGCCGACCTGCACAAGATTTTCAAGGCTTCTGCCGATAACCGCAACCTTGCGCTTAGACTGCTGAGCAACATCAATAATCTGCTGAACGCGATGAATATTGGATGCAAAGGTTGCAACCACAATTCTGCGCTTTCCTGCTTTTCTGAACAGATTAACAAATGATTCGCCAACAGTTTTTTCACTCATCGTGTAACCGGGACGTTCAGCATTTGTTGAATCCTGAAATAGAGCAAGAACACCTTTTTTTCCGTATTCTGCAAATCTGGTTAAATCAATCATATCACCGTCTACAGGAGTTGTATCAATTTTAAAGTCACCTGTATGAATAAGAATGCCTGCAGGGCAGCGTATTGCTAGACCTACCGCATCCGGAATTGAATGATTAACGTGAATCAGCTCAATATTGAATGAACCCAATGTAATATTATCGTGCGGCTTTATTTCAACCAGCTTTGCACTTTCCAAAAGACCATGCTCTTTGAGCTTGCCTTTAATAAGTCCAATTGTTAATTTAGTTGCGTATATCGGAATGTTAACCTTTTTCAATAAGTAAGCAATACCGCCGATATGATCCTCGTGACCGTGTGTAATAATCAAACCTCTTATTTTACTTATATTTTTTTCAATATAAGTAAAATCAGGTATTACAAGGTCTACACCGGGAAGCTCATCACCGGGAAAAGCAATTCCGCAGTCTAAAATGAACATATCCTCCTTGTATTCATAAACAGTCATATTCTTACCGATTTCATTCATACCGCCCAGGAAAGCAACACGAACAGACTCCTTAGCCTTTGGAGGCTGGAGTGAAGGCTTCTTATTGACCTTGCGATAAGTATAATAGCGCTTTTTGGAATTCCGTTTTCCGCCCGCACTCTTATCGTTTGGTGTATTCTGTTTTGCCATTAAATTTTCTCCTTTATTAAATATTTTTCCGTACTACAAAATTAGATATATAATATATTATATTCCCCTGATTGTCAAGTCACTGAAAAGCAATGTACATATTGATTATTACCGTAATTAATGTTAAAATATTCCCTTGGGTGAACAAAATATGAAAAATGTTGATATATATACAGACGGAGCCTGCAGCGGAAATCCCGGAAAAGGCGGATGGGGCGCTGTATTGGTTTACGGCAATACCGAAAAAGAAATCAGCGGCGGAAATTCAGACACAACAAATAATCGAATGGAGCTTACTGCAGTAATTGAAGCACTGAAAATGCTGAAAATGCCCTGTAATGTAACTTTAACCACAGATTCAAAGTACGTATGTGATGCAATCAATCAGCAATGGGTGTATTCCTGGAAAAAAAACGGTTGGAAAAAGGCAGACAAAAAACCCGCCTTGAATGTAGATTTATGGGAAGAGCTGTTGCCTCTATTGGAAATTCATAACGTTACCTTCAATTGGGTTAAAGGGCACAACGGTCATCCGTACAATGAACGTTGCGACAGCCTTGCTGTTAATGAGTATCTGAAAATTGATTAACCGTAATTATGCTTTTATACAGCCTATCCCAATTCCAAGCTTTCCGCCGTTCAACATATATTCTTTTGCGGCTTTCTGAAGAGATGTTTCTTGCTTATAGCAATGAGCATCTTTTTCTTTTTTGCCGAAAATTCTTTCAATTCCCTGTGAATCAAGATTAAGCGAATAAGCAATATCGAAAAGTGACTGAAATTTAATAATGTTGCTTTCACTGCTCATAAAATATTTATTATTCTCGTACAAAAGCCAGCTCTCGCAGAAAAAATAATTGAATTTATGCTTTGGAAAATATTTTGCAAAAAAGCACCCGGCTTCATTTATTGATTCAACACAGTCATCAAAGTTCAGTTTTTCGCCCTGAGGAATATGAACATAAATAAGCTTTTCACCATATTTAAACGGCAGCTTTTTATAATTGAGTGTCTTATTTTTGCACTTGTAAAGCTGAAACTGCAGTCTTCCTATTTTGAACAATTCGCAATATATGTGATTTTTTATCCATCTATAATTGCTTAAACCTTTATCGGAATTGTTTTCACACCATATTCTTATATCATCCATGGTATCAAAAAAAATTTTTTCCTCAATACCCAACTCCTTATATTTTATTAAGGTTTTTTCGGCTGCCGCCAGCACAACAGCAAGCCTTGTTAAATCGTCTTTAAATTTTAAACAATTGGGTTTTCTGCAATAAAATTTCTTAGAAAGACGTAAAATACCGACCTCATTCTCACGAACAAGGTCAGTAACTTTAAGCTTTAATTCATCTGAAATGTCAATTTTATCTATAAGCTCAAATTGCATATAAATTATTCCTGTACATTATCTGCAGATGTTGCAGGAGGTTCTTCCTCAGCAGATTGCTGGGTAACTGTTTCATATTTGCTTACAAGACCGCTGGAAATTGTGAACTTGGTTTCATAATTAATATTATACTCTTTAAGCAGCGGCAGAATTTCTTCCTCCAGAAATGCGGAATCGGCATCTTCATCATAAACAATAAATTCTGTGCCGGCATCAAGATACTTAATTTCTCTTGTAAGACCTGTAATTCCATCAACCTCTTTACCTTCAAAGAAAATATATGCGCCCTTAACCGTAATAGTTCCCTTAAATCTGTTTTCTGCGTTGGTTACATAACTTCCCTTGGTTGTAGTCTCGGTTGTTTTTTCTTCCCCTTTCGGGAAAACACCGCCAAAATACAAGCCGCATACAACGGCAATTATAATAACAATCACTAAAATCACATACGGGGATTTTCTTCTCTTCTTTACTCTTCTGAAACGGTGACGCTCAAGAGTTGTTGATTTGCTTTCTTCAACATGTGTTATATCTACATCCATGCTATTCGCCGCTTCATAATAAGAAGCATCGGTTACCTTATGAACCACAAGAGGACTGTCAAGCTTTTCTTCTTCAAATTCGTCAGACATATAAATTCCCTTTTCTTCACAAAAATTAACTGTTTTGATTATAACATAAAAAATAATATATTTCAATTAATTCGTTGAATTTAAGTTATAATGCTGATATAATTATCATATTAAATGGACGAGGACGTGATTTTATGAAAATTTTAGCATTTGATATCGGCGGAACAAATATTAAATATGCAATCTGCAATGAGAATTTTCAATTGTCTGATAAACATACCATACCCACTGAAGCTAAAAACGGCGGTCAATATATAATTAATAAAGTAATTGATATTATTGAGCAGTACGATGATATAGACAGAATTGCAATAAGCACTGCAGGTCAGGTTGATTCTGTTAATGGTATTGTTGTTTATTCAACAGATAATATTCCCTATTATACGGGAATGATGGTAAAAAAAATAATTGAAAATAAAACAGGTATACCAACCTATGTTGAAAACGATGTAAACGCCGCTGCTACAGGCGAAGCAAAATTCGGTGCGGCAAAAAATACATCCGATTTCATTTGCCTTACATTCGGAACAGGCATCGGCGGTGCTATATATCTTAATGACAAGCTTTATAAAGGTACAGGCTCATCTGCCGGTGAATTCGGTCATATCATCACTCATGCAGGCGGAAGACCCTGCACCTGCGGAGGAGACGGATGCTTTGAGCAATATGCCTCTGCCAAGGCACTTGTTAATTCAGTTGAAAAGGTAGCAGGGAAAAGTCTGAATGGTTTTGAAATTTTTAAAAAAGAAAATTTCAACAACACCGAAATACGACATGCAATTGACAGCTGGATTGATGAAATAATCATCGGGTTAAAGAGTATTATATATACATTCAACCCGTCACTAATTGTTTTAGGCGGCGGCATTATGAACGAAGAATACATTATTGAACTGATAGACAGAAAAATATACAAACAGCTTATGGGCAATTATAAAAATGTTAATATAGTAAACACAGAGCTGGGCAATAACGCTGGAATTCTCGGTGTTGCATACGAAGCAGCAAAATTATAAACAGTTCAAACTATTAAAAGCACCTCATACGAGGTGCTTTTTTAATTCATCAACAGAAAGATAAAAGTTATTTCTGAGTTCGTTTTTATATCTGCTCATATTCATGTCACTGTGCTCTGTTTCCTTACTCCACAAATGCATAGTCCACGCATCATTTCCAAAATAAGCAGGTATCAGAACACCGATAACGGCCATTTTGATTTTGGATAATACATCAGAATCATAAACTGCCGTCAGGAAATATCTGAAAAGAAAATACATTGCTATATTCTCACAGCTTTCCGTATTCAGAATTTCAGGTGCAGTTTTGTGATTTTTAACCTTTTCAACCCATTCTGGATTAATTACCTCGGGATTATCAAAAACATCAAAAAATGCTGTTTTACTGCTGCCCTCTCTATAATTATCAATGTCTTTCTGCAATGATGAGCCAAAATCAAGAAGCTGAATTAATCTTTCATTAATAGTTAAATTATTATTCTGAACAATTGAGTATGCTTTTTTTCTTTCATTAAACAGTTTAAAATAAAGCTCAGCATCAATATTATTAAGACTTGGCGGCAAATCGTTCATTTCAAATGTAAAATCGAATTTACCGTTCAATCCCCACATTATTTCACTTGCAACAGGGCAAGAAAAAGATATGCCCATTTCTCTTGTGCCGCCGAAATCATTTATAAATCTCGGAAAGGTTCTGCAGGTATACGGGGTATGCTCACCACCAATCGCAATATGCATATCACAAAGATTTTCATGATTCAGAAAAGGACATCTTTTCTTTTCTGCCAATCTGAAAATTGTATTCCCAAATTCGTCCTTATCAAGAACAGAATCAATACGTTCTCTAATAACCCCCGAAAGGGTTTTATAGTAAGCAAGTGAAGCTTCATCAGCATCAACCTCCCAACCCTGACAGCAGGAATCAGGACATGCACCCGCAATACATTTAAAATCTTTATAAAAAGACGGTGTAACCAATTTCATAATAATAGATTATTTCTCCAAAAATTTAAAAATATGACGTAACAGATACAAGCTTTCCATTCTTATAATAGGTCCTCGGCACCCTTCTCGTTATCTTACACGGAAGCTCATAGTTGAATGAATGCGCTGCATTCGACACTTCTTCCATTGATAATTCCAAAAAACCGTTCTTACCTACCAAGGTAACGGTAGTTTCAAGACTCACATCATCAATCCCGGTTATATCAACCATAAACTGGTCCATGCAAACTCTGCCGACGATAGGTGCAAATTGTCCGTTAATGATAACTCTTCCTATATTTGACAGGCATCTTGGGTAACCGTCAGCATAACCAATTGGTATAGTGGCAATGACTCTTGGCTGATCGGTTTTATATGTGCCGCCATAGGATATTTCTCTGCCCCTTTCAAGTGTTTTAATATATGAGATATGTGTAACCCAAGTCATTATCGGCTTTAAAGATAGAAGAGATTTATCCACTTCGTCAGATGGATATAATCCATATGTAATAATACCCATTCTGCACATATCGAAACAATCATCAAAATTCATTATGCCGGCAGAATTATTTATATGCTTATTCGGTATGACAACTTCCCTTTTATCAAGCATTTCAATAAAACTTTTAAACAAGTTTTTCTGTGCAATTGCTTTTGCTAAATCAGCTTCATCGGCAGTTGCAAAATGAGAAAACAATCCCTCTGCCTTAATGTTAGGAAGCTCTACTATCTTTTTGCAGACATCTGCACTTTCTTCTGTTGCCTGAAAGCCGATTCTGCTCATTCCCGTATCTACACAAAAATGAAATAAAGCAGTTTTATTCTGTCTTGCAGCTTCCTTTGACAAGGCTGCGGCATCATCATAAGAAAAAATCGGAATTCTTATATTATTCTCAATAACAGTTTTGTACAATTCCGGTGCAACGTAACCAAGAATTAATATTGGTGAGCATATATCGGCATTTATCAGTTCCATTGCTTCTTCAATGCAGGCAACACCGAAAAAATCGCATTTGTCATCTAAAAACTTGGCTGTCTGAACAGCACCGTGACCATACGCATCAGCCTTAACAACAGACAAAATTTTTATATTCTTCGGAAGCTTTTCCCTAACCTGATTAAAATTAAATTCCAGATTATCCAAATTTATAGCTGCCTGTGTACGAAAATACATGAATTCACTACCTTAAATATTATTAATATAAAATATTCTATCAGCAAAAGCTGCTATTTTCAAGTATCAATTATTTTTACTGATTTTTCAAAAAAAAATAACGAATACCCAAATGGATATTCGTTATCTGGTGCGAGAGACGGGACTTTCCTCTTGCTATCAAAAGGTACACTGTACCTTTCTCCTGAAAATTTTCGGCTTGAACCTCAATTTTCAGAGCCACGTATTCAAGTCCCTAATCAAAAAAATAACCAGTATCCAAATGGATACTGGTATCTTTGGTGCGAGAGACGGGACTTGAAAATTATTTTCCCTCTATGTTCCCCCCCTCTCTTAATAGACAACAACCTGATTACGATTATATCATAAGAATCTTTTTTGCAAGAAAAATTATTATAATTGTAAAATAGTTGAAATGGAAAATTGATACTGTTATATAATCACAATCAAAAATTAAATGAAAACGAGGGATTAAAATGATTATCAAATTCACAAAAACTTTTAGAGAACACAAACACCCTTTTGTTTGTATTGCGGATGAATGGGCAAATGAAGCATTTCCGCTTTTAGCTTACAGAACTTTAAGCTGTTACAAAGCGCCGTTAAAGCGTGCAAAACAATTCTTTTTAGGAGATTATATTGAAGATATTACACACGCAAAAATTAAAGAATATATGGAATTCTTAGTAGAACAAGGTTTTAGCAAAAAAACAATCAAGAATTACCGCATAGTTTTGAGTATGATTTTTAAATATGCCGTTGTTAATGATATTGTTACTTCAAATCTTGTGGCAGATGTTTCAATTCCAAAGGGTTTAAAATCAACACGTAGAAAACCACCTACTGATTTTGAAATTGAAAAGATAAAAAATAATGTAAATTATGATTTTGGACTCTTTTACTATTTTCTTCTGTATACAGGTATAAGAAGAGGTGAAGCTTTAGCCCTTACATATGAAGATATAGATTGGGAAAATGAATTAATTTCAATTAACAAATCTTTATATCATAAAAACAACCAACCTAAAATTAAGACACCAAAAACAGAAAGCGGAATTAGAAATATACCTCTTCTATTACCTTTAAAAGAAGTATTAGATAGAAATAAAACAGGAATTATTTTTTCTAACGATAATGGAGAATATTTAAAAGCAAGCCAGGTAGAAACAAAACTAAAATGGTATCGAAGAGCAACAGGAATAAATTGCTCTCCACACCAATTAAGACATTCAGCTTGCATCAGAGTGTGAGAAAAGAGGTTTAGAAAATGAAAATAGATGCTAATAAACTTTCAAATAGTGCAGCCGATAATTCTTTTATTTCACTTATGGGCGGTGCAAATGGTATTACAGAAATACCGATAAGCCAACTTACAGAAACAGAGAATCAACCATTTTATGTGCTTGATGATGAAAGAATGGATGCACTTGTTGAAGATATTAAGATAAACGGAGTGCTTGAGCCTATCCTTGTTATTCAGGAAAATGATAAATATAGGATATTAGCCGGGCATCGAAGAACACATGCAAGCAAGCTTGCAGGTAAAGAATCAATGCCTTGCATCATAAAAAATGTAAAATCAGGCACAGAGAAACTGATTATTACAAACACAAATCTAACTCAACGAAAAGAATTCCTGCCATCAGAGCTTGCCAGAGCATATCAGATGCAGCTTGAAGGCTATCAGGAATTAGATGCGCACCCAGTGCGTACTACTGCTCAGATTGCTGAAGATAATAATGTAAGTAAAAGAACTGTTCAATATTATCTTAAACTTAACAACCTTAATTGGACGATGATTGAGTTAGTAGATAAAGGGATTATGACAGTTAAAGCAGGAGCTGCACTCTCAATGCTTTCTTTCGAACAACAAGACTTTGTTTGTAAATATATAATTAAAAATAAATTAAAAAAAGTTGATGAAGAAGATGCAAAGGTAATTGCTTCTGAAGATGAAGTAACAAATGAATTATTAAATGATTTATTTTTT
>OFGH01000377.1_pt1 | contig 41745 bp, 44 predicted proteins | sample 1521721 | NCBI WGS metagenome assembly OFGH01 (sample SAMEA3504132, study PRJEB24116) | mouse gut metagenome | biome: mouse gut; feature: mouse-associated habitat; material: faeces | place: Denmark | collected 2011
AAAGGGCTGTTACATGGCCTTTTAACTTTTACACAATTATATGGACTTTATCTTTCTATCAATTAAAACGTTCCAATTCAAATCTATCGTCTAAAAACATTATATAGGTACATATTTTTCTAGTCAATTTAACATTAATAAAAGCCCATGCCTTTTCCAGCATGAGCTCATTAAGTATTCATATTATATTTCTTTTGCAATTTCAATCCCTGACTTAAATTCAATTGTTAATTGTCTTTCATGAATCGCTATCTTTTCAACCAAACGCCTCACAAGTAAATCGTCATACACTTCAAGTTTCTGCGGTTGCTCTTTTAAAAATTTTGTCATTTCTACAATCCGCTGTCTAAGTCCTTCCCTTGCTGCATTTTTCATCATGACTTCTTGCTTCAGTTCCCGTAATCGGTATATTTCTTCTGCTACATCATCGTAATCTTCTTTTGAATTTGCGAGTCTGAGCAGTTCCATTTGGAGCTCTTCTAACTTTTCGTCAATATCAGCTGTTGGTTTATCCGCATTTTCATTCAAAACTGTTTCAATATTTTCTATTAATATACTCAAATAGTTATCCTTGTTTCCTAACACTTCATTGATGGCTTGTACTATTGCTTGGTGAAGTTCATCTTCTCTGATTGTTTCTGCATTGCAAAGATGTGTTTTTCTTTCTAGCCTGCTAACGCATCGCCACACGATAGATCTGTATCCACGGTTATTCCAATGTACCCTTCGGAAAACATCTTCACATTCTTTGCAAAAGACAATGCTCGACAAGGCATACTTGCTGCTATACACTCGTTTCTTTCCAGTTTTTCCGTTTCGAATATTTGCCCTTCGCATCATTTCTTCTTGAACTTGTAGGTAAATCTCTCTTGGAATGATTGGTTCGTGGTTATTTTCAACATAATATTGAGGGACATGTCCGTTATTTACAACTCGTTTCTTGGTTAAGAAATCTACAGTATATGTCTTTTGAAGTAATGCATCCCCGATATACTTTTCGTTTTGGAGAATCTTTTTAATCGACTCTGGCCGCCACTTAGATCGTTTAGCTGCGGTAAGTATTTCATCCGCTTCAAGTCCACGCGCTATTTGAACCAAACTTGCTCCTTCTAGATATTCCCGGTAAATCCGCTTAACAACTCTTGCTTGTTCCGGATTGATTACTAGTTTGTTGTTTTCATCTTTTGTATAGCCTAGAAAACGATTATGGTTTACTTGCACTTCGCCTTGTTGATATCGATATTGAATTCCAAGTTTGACATTTTGGCTAAGCGACTGACTTTCTTGTTGTGCAAGAGATGCCATGATGGTAAGCATTATTTCGCCTTTGGCATCCATTGTGTTGATGTTTTCCTTTTCAAAAAAGACAGGTATTTCTTTATCTTTCAATTGCCTGATATACTTTAAACAGTCCAGCGTGTTTCTCGCAAATCGACTGATGGATTTAGTAATGATCATGTCGATTTTTCCACTCATACTATCTTCAATCATTTTATTAAACTGCTCGCGCTTTTTTGTGTTTGTTCCAGATATCCCATCATCCGCATAAATACCTGCCAGCTCCCATTCAGGATTGTCTTGTATATAAGTAGTGTAATGTTCCACTTGAACTTCATAACTGGTTGCTTGTTCTTCGCTATCTGTTGATACCCGGCAATAAGCTGCCACTTTCAACTTTTTCTTATCCTCTGCATCAACATTTCTTGTTCTTCTCCTAGCTGGAATAACTGTTACGCTTCTTGCTAAGGTCAATTTAAGTCACCTCTTCTTTTATTAAGCTGTATACATATTCTGCTTGTTTAATTGGATTGTCGTATTTGTTTTCCACTTTTCCGATTGTAAATGCGAATGGTGGTGTAAATGATTCTTCCTCTTTTGTTCTATTTAATCGACCTAGCTTCTTCGCTCGTTTAAACCTCTCTTCTTTCAACTGTTCAAATTGGGCTTTTGAAATTAATCTAGGAAATATTTCATTTCCCAGATACCTTTCATCTGTTAATATTCTAGTAATTCCACCATGTGATCGATTAATACCAGAATATTTTGCTGCATTAGCTAAAGATTTTCCAGATAAGTATGACTGGATTAAAAGCTTTAATTGCTCAGATTCTCTGGCATGAGTTTCAATTTTGCCGTCTACTATTTTATATCCAAAAGGTGTGTGTGCCATCAGCGTTCAATCCTTTCTCTAAGTGTAATGCCACATTTCAAATGAAATCCTATCTCATTAGGTGAATACACAATTACCTTTCTTACAATATCTTGAAAGGTTTCTTCATTAAATGAAGCCATAAAATTTCCCCGCTTAAAATATTTAATGAGCCGCTTCACTTCATTTAGCTGATTTGAACCATCATTTATTGAATATAGTAACTGTTCTCTTTCTTCTTTTAGCCTCATATGTCGATGGGTCAATTCGATTTTCTGTTCATTAAAAATTGCTGGTTCTAAAAACCCTTTTGTCATTAATTGAATTAATGTATTCAGTTCATCTTTTGTAATTTCGAGTTGTTCTTCTATCTCGGTGATTTTTTGATAGTTTTCATCTTGATTTGACGTTTCTAATTGTTTAGATAATGGGATTAATACATAACTATAACCAAACTTTAGTTTATTCATCATCGTAATAAATGCTTGATGGATACGTTCTTCCCTTATAAAAAGCATCGAACATTCGTCTCTGTATTTGATATGTGTTGAACAGCACCAAGCGATATATTTTTTATGGGTTGAAGTATGAATTCTTCTTTTAAATGTATCGCCACATTCCGCACATTTAATCTTTCCTGAAAAAGGATAGCGATTTAAATATTTTCTACTTCCGACTGCTACATTCTTCTGACTTGCTTGGTATTCGAGCATCTGATTAGCCGCTTCAAAATCAGTATGTGTGATGATTGCTTCATGGTGATTTTTAATTAAGTACTGATCCAATTCACCCTGATTTACTTTTCGATTAAAATGCTCATCAGTAAAAGTCTTTTGAAGCAGCACATCTCCAGTGTACTTTTCATTCTTAACAATTCCACGTATCGTAGACCCTGTCCAATTGCCATTTCGCTTTGTTGGTATTCTTTCTTCGTTTAGCTGCCTAGCAATGCGTTCAGTTCCCACTCCTTCAAGTACACTATTGAATATTCGCTTGACTACTTGTGCTTGTCCTTCATTTACAACTACTTGTTCATCGATATAATCGTAACCGTATGGTGGATACGATAATTTGTACGTCCCACGTTTGAATCTTTGCCTAATCGACCACTTACTATTTTCGGAAAGTGACACTGATTCATTTTCTGCAAGGCTACTTAAAATTGAAAGTATAAGCTCACTTTCCATTGAATTTGTATTGATATTTTCTTTTTCAAAATAAATGTGTACATCTAAGTCCATTAATTTTCTAACCAGTTCTAAGCAGTCAATCGTGTTTCTCGCAAATCTACTAATTGATTTTGTTAAAATGAAGTCAATTTTTCCTTTTTTACAATCGGATATTAAGCGAATTAATTCAGGTCGACTATCCTTTTTTGTCCCTGTAATACCTTCATCACTGTAAATATCAACGAGTTGCCATTCGTCATTATTTTCAATCAATGTTTTATAATGTCGCCTTTGCGCTTCCAGACTAATCAACTGATCTTCGTTTGATGTTGACACTCGTACATAGGCAGCAACCTTTTGTTTCGGTTTTACTGCTGAAGATGTTGCTACATCGAGTGTTGTTATCTTTCTCATCCACTCAACCTCCCTTCTCGTATGTGACATATTAGCCTTATAACACTGTTATATCAAGGTTTATCGCACATTAAAGGACCTAATAAAGGTTTGAATTTTTGACGATTTAATTTGTTTATTTGATTGAATTCTTCCTTTGAAATGAATCCTTTTTCACATAATTTCATGAGCATTTTTTCGGCAAGATGAAAATGAAGTTCATTTTGAAGTTGTTCTTCAGTTGGTTTTGATGGCTTTATTTCAGTTGTTTGATGATCCGGTGAGAGTTGTGTCATTCGCATATGGTTTTCCTCCTAAATAGTCTTCTACCTATATGCGAAGAAAAATGGGGATTCGAACCCCTTGAAGTGAATAATAATTACTTCTGTTTGCAAATGGAGTTCTAGTTAGTTATAATTGCATTGAAAATAATAAATAATTAAATATAAAATGTTTTCTAGGGTTCCGTAACAAATATGCTTAGTCTGGTCCGAGAGAAAACTCACAGAATTTCTGTGTCACGGAAGGATAAAAGCCTGGGAGAAACTGTATATCAGTTTTTCCCAGGCTTTTTTAATATCATTTTGGAGGTTGACAATGAATAAATATTGGTTCACTTTGTTTTTCGCTGCTTTTTTAGAAGTGTTTTGGGTAATTGGATTGGCACATTCCTATAACTTTTGGACATGGTTATTAACAATTATTTTAATAATCATTAGTAATTATTTAATGATTAAAGTAGCACAAGTGCTTCCTACCGCGACCGTTTATGCAGTATTTGTTGGATTAGGTGCTGGTGGTACTGTAGTTGCTGAAATTTTATTATTTGGTGAATCCTTTAATTGGATGAAGATTTTATTAATTATCATACTTTTATCTGGGGTTATTGGGTTAAAGTTAGTTACTGACAATGAAGAAAACCATATTGACATGGGAGGTAATAATTAATGGCTTGGATTAGTTTAATTATATCTGGATTATTTGAAACATTTGCGGTTACAATGATTAACCGATTATCTATAAAAAGAAATTGGCAAACTGTTATTTATATCATCTTGGGACTTGGAATGGCTCTCGCTTTTCTCAGTTATGCCTTGCAAACTATCCCGATGGGAACAGGCTATGCGATTTGGACAGGGATTAGTGTTGTTTGCAGTTCATTAATCGGCATGTTTTATTTTGGTGAATCCAAGAGCTGGTTGAGATTATTATTCATCACTTTAATACTTAGTTGTGCAATTGGTTTAAAACTCATTTCATAAAGTGTTTTCCGAAGGATAATCATATCCTTCGGTAGTGTTTTAATCTATTCATACTTTACAAACGCATCTTTAAAGCCAGCTTTCTTTGCTTTTTCCAGCTGCATATCAGCATTCTTTTTCACACTATAGGCACCAATCTGTACACGATATAGTTTCTTTCCACCAGTTGATGGTTTAGATTCTGACGTACCTTTCTCTAATTCTTTCTTCACATCTGCTCTGAACGTGTCCATTGATTTACCATGTTTTGAAAACCAATGACGTGGGTCACCATGATTACTAGCGATTTTCTTCTGATACCCTTCATAATGACCGATGATATTTTTCTCCGTCAGTTTGTATTGCTTACAAAGATAAGCAGCAAATTCAACCGCTTCTTTATAAACTTTATTAAAGTAAGTTTTATCCGTTAAATTATCTTCACAGATTTCAAAACCAATATGTGTATTATTCGCATCACCGCCCGCATGCCATCCTCGATGATTCCAAGGTAATGTTTGGTAAGTTGCAATCGACCCATCTTTTAACTTTCCGATAAAGGCATGAACACAAACCTGTCTTCCATCTGGTCGTGGCTGATTCCAATGATTGTTGTATTGATTCTTTCCTAACAAACCATCATCTGGACCAACGTAACGTTTTAAGTTTGGATTGTTCGCCCCTGTGCTATGAACCATAATTCCTTTTGGTGTGATTTTCCTTCCAGCCTTGTAGCATTCATTCTTCGTTAAAAATAATTGTTTTAATTTCATTCTTCATTTCCTCCCTTATTGTTTAACTGAGCAAGTACATTTTTCAACTTCTCAGGTATTGGTAATCCTAATCGTGAAGCATTTTCTAGCATGGAAATACCTTCATTTGAACAATAAAAAAAGATGACTGCTGTTCTTAGAACGCTGCCATCCCCTATCAAGTAAGTGTCCATCATATGTCCGACACCTACCAATATAAAAATTAACACTTTTTTAAAGATTCCTCGATAACCAATCTCACTAGATAATTCCTTATCAACAATTGCACACATAACTCCAGTGATATAATCAGCTAAAACCAATATGATCAATGCATACAAAAAGCCATCTAAACCTCCTAAAAACCAACCCACGAAACCACCTAGTGCGGTAACGATGATCTGTATCCAGTTCCATATATCCTTCATAGTAAGTTTCCCCCTTCAATTTTAAAAACATCTATATAAAAAGAGTGTCCACATTTTGTAGACACCCTTGAATTATTCATATTTGTTTGGGTAATGCTTCCCACACTCGCATATCTTCCTGACCTAATGACCAAATGGCAATGCCTCGTAATTTCCACCTGTAAGCTGCCTCATTTGCCCAATAAACCAAGCTATCAACGTCTTGATAATAAAGAATCGAAAAACCATCCGCATCTCCTAGAAATAATCGTGATATCCAAAGGTTAATGTCCTTTGGTTTTATTTTGACGGTATAATCATTTCCCGCAATTAGTGGTAATTCTTGTGAGTGGAAGAAATCATAATCCATTGATATATCATCATTTCTTGTGCTTATTTCTTCTACATCATTATTTACTTTAAAGACTTGGAACTCATTATCCCAGGTAACTCCTGTTCTTGGTATTCTTCCAAATTCAACTGTGTTTCCATTTGGAAAAGTTATATCTACACTTTCATATGGTTCGTATGTCCATGCATCTCCTAAACGAAGTAAGTCAGATATCATGCGGTTATCTGAACGAATTCCTGCATAGCCTCCACTGAAATCATTTATATCCACTTTAAATCTGAATGTGTTTGCTGCCCCGGAATACACCCTGACAGAATTATTACGAATTCGCATTTCAATCGTGTACAGATTAGGAGCAGTTCGTAAATTAGCGTTTGATGTTCGTTCAATTTGAACATTATAACTACCCAGTAATGAATTACTTTTATACAACTCTAGACGTTGAGAAGTATAATTTAAACAGCAAAACAAATCTCCACAAAAAACTCCTGCTCTCCCACTTCCGTTTTGTGGGAATCCAATTCTTGCTCTAATGTGTATATCTTTAAAATCTGAATATCTCCATGTCAATTCACCTTTTCCATCAAGCTGTGCATAAGGACGTGGATTGTTAAAATCATCTTTTTTCCAAACATCCCATTCTCCACTTAAGGTCGTCCAATAGTTACTTGGTAGCGGGTTTTCATCTCGAAAGTCTTCATACCAAATAAGTGCTGAGTCTGGTTTTCTTCTCAACACTTCTGTAGTTAATTTAAATGCACGATCCGGTTCCACCATTTGACCATTTACTCCTTTAAACTTTCTAGGTGCAAGTAAAAATTCCGCTTCACCCGCGCTAGATGATTGCCTGAAGTCAGAGCAGACCCTAAAACCATAAAACTGTACACCAGGTATTCCTGCTTTAACTTTGATGGTATGTGCACCTGCTGTTAAGGATATATTCTTCTTTAACGTTAACCAGCAAGTCGTTCGCCAATAAGGCCACCATAGCCTGCTTTCCTTAAAGGTTGTTTCATCATTATCAATTAATATTTTAATAGAATTCTTATCCCAAAAGGGAAAACCGATTCTTACTGCAATATCATAAGTTCCACTAGATTGCAAAGTGAAATTGTATGTTGTTTCACCGTTTTCCCCAAGAGTAACCATCTGAGAAGAATCAGATACAATTCCCGCATGACTATCATAATTACTGCCTTGACGGTCAATATATATATTTTCAAACTCCGTCTTTTGTTGTTTACTATATGCTGTTAAAAAGCTTCTTCGATTATAATCTTCTGCAATTAATGGATTGGTTCGTGCAATCGCATCTGGACCTTCCATATAATCATAAACATGCGGCAGTGCCCAGGGGACTTTATCGTAATCATCCCAATAAGCAATGATAGGAATCATCGGTTGCGGTGGTGCATCATTAGTAAAATTATAACCACCTGTCATCCAAAGCTGGGCAGCATAATACGTATTAGATGTACCTCGATAAACCCTATTTAAGTTTTGAGGGGTGTCGTCAATTCGCCAGTTCCAGCCATACCCTGGAAGTCCTAGAAATATCTTCTTAGGAGACATGACGCTAGTAGCATAATTATAAATACCTTCCAACCAATCTCGCGGGGAAACAGGACCAGGAGCCGAACCTGCCCAAGCCATCCCATAACTCATAATCGCAGCTGTATCACAATAAGGATCTAAATCTTCATATACACACCAGTTTTCTCCACCAACAGAACCTTGAACCCCTGTCATTCCAGGTAAGCAGATATTGACAAGCTTTGATGAATCGTACTGTTTTACAGTTTGATAAATATCTTTAAATAAAAGGTTTGCGGCATCTTTGTTTTCATAGCCACCACCACGTTCTAAATCAATATCAACTCCATCACACCATGGATATTTCTTCATGATTCGAACGATTTCTGATAAAAATTTATCTTTTGCACCATTTGTGTTATTTCTGATTGCTGTAAATATTGATGCCGTTCCATGATTCATGATTGTTAGCAGCCACTTTATATGCGGCCATTTATTAATATATGGCATCATGCTCGATATACTTGTCCCTGTTTCTTTAATTGTTCCTGTGATATCTACTTCGAATGTAAATATACCGACCGTATCAAGCCTATCACCATAATTATTTAATGCTTCGTACATTCTTGCATTTCCCATGAAACTCCACACCATTGTCTTTTTGCCTACTAGATATTGACTCATAGCTTGTCACTTCCTTCTTGCATTTCCTGGAATTCAAATAAAACTCGTGCTGCTTTTCCTTCTTCGAGTTCTACAATATGTTTACTATCAGATGCTGCGGTATATTGATAGAATCCTTCTTTTTCTGTTTTGGTTTGATTTCGCAACGCTTGTCTACTTGAAGCCAATAATGAAAATGTATCATCTGGATTTGCTACAGCTTTAAATTTCATTTGGTGGGATCCATATCCTTGCGAAAGTTTAATACTTCCTGCTTTAATTGATTGAAGGGGTGTGATATGACAATCCAGTCCTGCAGATGTTGTTCCCAGATTAAATATAACAATAGTTTCTTTACTTCTAACCACTCCATTATAGAAACGAACTGGGAGAACCCCGCTTTCTTCTCTATATTTTTCAAGTGAGGTTTCTGTGTTTAAGACATATCCCGTTAGCTTATCGCCTTCTTGAAGTTGTATATCTGTATAATAAATCGTCCCCTCACAGTCTGTAACGAACAATTTCAAAGTTACATTTACGACTCTTTTATCTTCTTTCACACGTATCGTTTCACTAAATCGAGTAAATTGTATCGCCATTCAAATCACCTAACCATCGAGAGTCCACTTTATTTCTGATACATGCCCAACCCACCCAGTAGCGATTGAGCCACCTTGCAATAGAAGATCCGTAAAATATACAGTTCCAGTACAATCTCTTACAAATAAACGGATTGTGATTCTTCTAATTTTTCCTGAACCTTTAGGATTTATTCCATGTGCAGTTTGAGTTAAAAACACCATTTTAAGCACCTCTAATATAAATCAATAATTCTCTTTTCAATCGATCCATCTTCGTATTCAATTTCCACTTCAATCCCTACTTGCCCATTTGGTCCTTTCTCTAGATTTTCAGAACCTATTTGTGCGGATATTGTATAATTCTTTCGATTTGCTGGGTATACAGTTTGATACATAGATTTCGTCATTCCCAAAACACCTTCAGCTTTAAATGAAGCATCACCACTTGCACCGTTATTAGAGTCAACTGTAAAACCAGAATTCACCCAATACGTAAATCCATCATCTGCCCTTGAATTTCTCAAATGATTAAACGGTACTAAATCTTTTATTTCCTGCCGATCAAGCACATCTGTGTCATGTAGCATATCTGCAGCCTTATCCCACTGGGCTGATGAATCACCTAATTCTTTTAATTTCGTTGACAGTTCAATCACTGTTTTCCATGGTTCTTGTAAGTTATATTGTCTGCGTACAATACGAGTTTTCACTTGTAAGTTTAATTCTTTATCGTTTACCGTAACGATATCTCCTAAATCCCACTCTTCGTGTTCATAACCCGTTAGAACAGACAAGTCCATTGCTGTTAAAACATACGACACTCTCGGTTTTGCATATTGTCCTAATCTCATACTTGCAAATTCCAACATTTGATAAGGATTGCTAAATGATGAGGCATCAAGTGTTGCAATTCGAACTTCCGATGTAAAACTATAATCCTCTACATATGCTTTGTTATTATTGATAGATGAAAATGTCATGCCATCTTTACCGTATGCGTATAATCTTGTCACTAAACTTCTTGTATCCACTGTTCTTTGAATACTTTTCATATTCTTTTTATAACTAAATAACGCACCACTATCTTTCCCGCCAAATGTCAGTAAATGAACTAAACGATTCGCACTATCAAAAATTAAATCTCCACCATGGATATTTTGCACTTCTCGTAATATAGATAATGCATTTTTCTCCTCTGATTCCCACGTCCGCTTTGTAGTTACATTCACATTTCCAACAGACCACTCCGTTCCTTCTAACGCATATTTCATTGGGACATCAGCAGTATCCACGTTAAATTCAATAGGCTGTTTGTCCGTACTAAAAGCTAAGTCATAAAAATCTGCTTCTGCATATACGTGAGTGATGATATTACCTTCTTGGCTTTTTTCATCCGTTATCGTTCGTATGCGATACACATCGTCTACGATTTGAATTTGTTTTTCGTTTTCAATACTTTCCCTTTTTAAATCATGAAAAGGAATCTTAAACTCTAAGATGTCAGCACCATTAATTTCACTTGTAACAATGACATCAAACGCATTTTCTAAAACTGCATCCCATGCTCCATTACTATCCAAAACGACAGGCCTAGCAAATCCAAGCTTTTCATAGGCGGGTTTTGGGATATCATGCAATACAACTTCTATTAGTTTCGGTGTTTTCGTTTCATCTTCTGTCGTTAAAGTAATTCGATAGCGGATATAGGCTCTATTAGGTGAAATTAATTCACCTGTTGGTCCAATTGTTTGCCACGAAGTCCAATCCTCAAGGTCATCTGATGTGGATGTTTCTACTAAACTAATCGCAGTTGTTCCAGCAATATATTCACTAGTTACTGAAACTCTACCATTGCCACCTAAACTACACTCTTTAGGTACTGTATAGAGCACACCACTACTTGGATATTTGTTATCCTCTTGCTTTAAAACAACAGCACCTGGCTCTTTTAATGCATCGACTTGAGCTGCACTATCCGCACCATTTGCTTGAATAGAAGATTTAAAATATAGGTGTATATCTTCCATTGTTAACTTTGAATCTTTCTCAAAAAACCAATCATCGAAACCACCTGCATAGTAATACGTATCTTGTAACATCCCCATCACAATATCAGCGGTACATTCCTCATTCAATACACCTGCATAATTTCTTACAAGTGATTGCCAAGTTGCCCCATTCGAGCGATCGCCGATAAAGTTTTGAATTGTTTTATCAGCCTTATTTATGATTGTTGTGATAAAATACCAACCATTATTTACAAAGCTAATACTTGGTGTCTCGGATGTATCATAAATTAATGTCCCAGCATTGTTATAAAGCATTAATCGTAGTCTACCTTGATATAAAGATATATAGAAAATTGGTTGTCCTGGTCCATTTCTTGTACTAAATATAGGAATAAATGTTTGACCGATTGAATAGGTTGTTGGATTTATCCAGCCACCGACAACAATTTTCTCCCTTAAATCAGTAAAAAAGCTACCATCATTGGTAGCGGTGAGATACGTCTTTTCACTTGTTGGATTGACAATATTCTGCCTGAAAAATCGCCCAAACTTCCCTGCCACTAAACTGGCAGATGTTCCAGACCAATTTGATATAGTAAAATGATGATTATTTGTGCCACTATCTATCAGCTTACTTTCATTTGGTTGTGATTCATTAAAACGCCATAATGCAACTGTTTCATCATGAATCGGAAACTCACCAGTAAAATCTGTTTGAGATGTTACAACCGATTTAATCGCCATAATAAAATCACCTCCATCTACTTTGACTTAATACATGAAGTTCCGTAAATGCTGCTCCTGTACCATTTACTTTTATTTCATTACTACCAGGATATAAAACTGGAAAATTTAACTCATCTAAAACAGATAAACCATTCCGAACCGTATTTCCACTTGTATCTGTTATTTTTGCAGTTAGTAATCCACTATCAACGATTAATATTTCATTTGATGATAATGGTCCATTAACTTTTAAACTTTCGCCATTTGTGGTAACCGTTAAAAATGTTGAACTTGAACTACTGATATTTCCTTTCATTCGATATATCGGGAAAGATTCTATATTGCCTAACTCCCTTTCAACTACATGGCTACCAGTAGAATTAATCGTAAATTGCTCATCTGTAATCGCATAACCATAAGGGTCTGGACAAACAAATGTAAGTTCAAAGGAACCTGCACTTCTTAATATTCGTTCACAATCCACTTCCTCTACTAAACGTGCTAAAAAATATCTGTTTGGAATATCGTCTAGCACTAATTGTTTTAATCCTAAATTAGGGTTCAACCATTCAGCTACATCATCCAACAGATGAATCACTTCGGTAAATGAATGCTGAGGAAAAATATTACAAATCACTTTGATATATTTTTCTGATGTATCTGAACCTAGATCGGCAATTCCCATTCGACCAGGTATAACTTCAAATGCATTTCTAGGAGCGGGAGAAACTTGCCAACTAACAATTCTTGCGGTGATTTTCATGTTTTTTGAATGAACTCCATCAAACGTAAACCCCAATTATCCCACTCCTTTCTAACTTGGCACGAACCTTCCTTGTGCTCGAGACCCTGTTTGAATTAAGTTATATAATTCTTGTGAAACTTTTCTAATATCATCTTCACTTCTGACAATCATTTGTTGGATCGTAATTAATGATCCATATCCATCTTGACTCGTTGCGATACCATTTGCCCCAACATTCACGTTTGATTGAATGTCGAAATCTGTCGGAACTGCATCTTGTATATCCTCAGAAACTTGACTCATTGCCTTATCAAAACCAACCCCTAAACCTTGAGCCATATCATCACCAATACCAGCAAATACAGTTGATGGAGATTTAATACCAAGTAAACCTTTTACTCCACTTACAATTCCACCTACAAAATTACTGATTTTATCTTTGATCCAAGTAACCATGGAGGCAATTCCATCCCAAAGACCACGTACAATATTTCGACCGATTTCGACAATTGCAATTGCTGCTTTTCCTATTCCCGTAATTAATGCCATCACAATTTGTGGTAAAGCAGCGACCAGGGAAGGTATAGCTTTAATTATGCCAACTACTAATTGCAAAATGATACGGATCCCCATATCGATAATCATCGGTAAGTTTGAGGTAATAAAGTTAATAATTGAATTTATTATTTGTGGTAAGGCTGCTATCAATCTAGGTAAAGCTGCAACAATACCTTCAGCTAAAGCCATAATAATTCGAAGAGCCGCATTTAATATTTGTCCTAAATTATTGATTAACGTATCTACAATTAAAATGATTGCTTCGATAACCGCTGGAATTAGCTGTGGCAAGGCATCTGCTATTCCGTTCGCTAATGCGATAACAATTTGGATGGCCGCTTCAATTAAAATAGGTAAATTTTCAATAATAAATTCCGCAACAGTTGTTACTAAATATACGACCATTTCAACTAACGGCTCGATATTCCCTACAATCGCCTCAATAATTCCTGTTAATAAAGCAATCGCACCTTCTAATAAAGGTGGCAGTAAAGTAGGCAGAAGTTCTACCAATACATTCACCAGCTCTGTTAGCATTGTGGCTATCATATCAATGGCACCCGGGATATACTCTGTAATTCGATTAATTCCTTGAATTAAAAAAGATGATATTCTCTCGCCTATAGCGGTAATATCACCTTCTTGAAATCCATCATTTAATATTTCAGTTATATCTCGAACTAATTCTGTCACATCACCAACTGCCCCTTGTGCCATTTCTGCAAACTGTTCTCCGATAACGATTTGTAGTCCTTCATAGGCTGATTTTAAACTTCGTACAGAACCCGCTAGTCCACTTTCCATCGTGTCTGACATTTGCTGTGCGGCACCATCAGCATTTTCAAGTTCCTTATATAGATTATTCATCTCAGCGCCAGTTCCAGATAGTAATGCATTCACACCCGCTAGATCTTGTTTATTGAAAATATTACTTAATGCGTTCATTTTATCTGCTTCTGACAATCCATCAAGTTCTTTATTTAAATCTGTAAATATATCGTTCATATCACGAATATTCCCTGATGAATCGGTAACGCTTATGCCCAGACCTTCTAATTCTTTTGCAGCAGCTGATGTGGGAGATGTTAAGGACATAATGATGTTTCTTAGTTTCGTTCCGCCTTCTGCTCCTTTTATCCCCCTGTTAGCGAGAACTCCTAACATCACATTTAATGTATCTAAATCTTGGCCAGCATTTTTCATTGTCGCTCCCGCAACAAGAATACCTTCACCTAATTGCTGTACATCTGTGTTGGACTTTTGTGATGTCTTAGCCATTTTGTCCATATACAGATCCATATCAGCAATTTCAAGACCTAAGGCAGCCATCGAGTCTGTCACTAGATCAGATGCTCTTGCTAAATCCATATCACCCGCGGCAGCAAGTGTAAGCACACCTGGAAGTGCTCCTATCGCCTGTTCTGTATCATATCCCGCTAAAGCTAGGTAATTTAATGCCTCAGCTGATTCCGATGCCGAGAAACGTGTACTTGCTCCAGCATCTTTTGCTGCTTGAGATAATTTATTAAAGGCTTCTTCCCCTTCTTCGCCTGTAAGTCCCATTGTTGCCTGAACTTGCTTCATGGCATCTTCATATTCACCGTAAACATTTAAAGAGTCCTTTATAAACTTACCTGATGCGACTGCCCCAGTTCCAATTGCGGCCATTGCTGCGGCGGCTGCTTTTAAGCCTGCTACTAATACTTTACCTGCAATTTCACCCGCTGTTTTTAAACCATTCACAAGTTTTTCTACTTTTTCTCGATTAAGATTCTTTACTTCTTCTTGTGAGTCCTTCAGTTCACGTTCTAAGTTATTTAACTCAGCATTCGCATTATTTAACTGGGTTTGCCAAGAAAGTGTTCTTCTATCATTTTCTCCAAAGGATTCAGCAGCATTGGCAAGAGCCTTTTCTAGTGTTGATACTTTTTCCTTTTGTGCATCAATCTCTTTATTTAATACTGCATTTCTTGCTGTTATTGCTTTAATTGATTTATCATTTCTATCAAATTCTGATGTCACTAATTTCATTTCAGAACCTAGCACTCTGAAACTTTGGTTAATTTCTCGTAGAGATTTCTTAAATTCTCGTTCCCCTTCAACACCAATTTTAAGACCAAAATTGTCTGCCATACTGCCACCTCCTCCTAAAATAGACATAAAAAAAGAACAATCTATTGATTGCTCTCAAATTCATGTTCTCAGAATGTAAAAATATTTAATTCTCTTTATAGTTTTTTATTATTTCTCCAAGGTTCTCATTCAAATATTCGTAAGCTCGCATTTTGATTACATCTTCTTCTGAAGGTTTATTATAGAAATTCTTTTCTTGGAGCTTTTTCTTCTCGATATTAATGTTCCGCTTAGTATTAAAAAGTATGTTATCCAATGTATCGTCAACTTGTTCGTTATACATGTCTAATCGTCCTTGATCATATGCTTCTTTTAATTTCTCTTCTAAAACATCTCGTGCTATTTCTGCACCTTGTGATAGTATCCAGTCAGATATTTGCTTTAATTTATCCATACAAGAACTCCCTTCAAAATAACATCTAATATAATTGTTTGATGAATACTTCAACTATCCACTCTTATAGTAAAAAGTATATCACAGTCAATAAATATTCTAAATTCCATAAGGAATGATGTCATCAATGGATAGTTCATTTTTAGGTTTTGTAAGACCTGTGAATTGTTTGTGGATTTCCCATTGATCAAGTAAATGGCCAATAGGCATCAACCATACTTCTTCTTCAGTCCTTTTTAGCTGTGTAACTCCATAATAAATAAGTCGAGCAAACATTTCTTCATCGTTTACTCGACCACTTCGTTTTTTGTATCGGCTTCCTCCGACTCAATATAGCGTTTTGTCCCTTTAAACATTGCTTCCATAATTGCATCTTTAAAAGTTGCCATTTCAACAGGTGATGTTAACAGTTCCACATCATCTTCCGTTAACAACTCTTTCTTTTCTTCATTTAATCGATTATGGATATAGATACTTTGATTGGCAAGCAGGGTAATTAACCAGACAATCTCGTCTAAAGCCATTTCAAAATTTTCAGCTTTCATTAACTTCTCACCTAAATCTTCAAGGCCACCATACCTTTTTGCAATTTCCTTTGTCGCTTTTGTTGTTAAGATTAATTCATAGTCCAAACCACCAATCGTAATCTTAGCACTTCTTTCATTCGTCATAATTGATCGCTCCTTTTATCCTTCAGTCCCCGCAGCAAATACTGGTTCATACACTTCGCTATACCAGCCTGAAATAATTTCTTGGTTTACTCCATCATCACCTTCACTCACTTCAGCTTTCCATGGGTGCCTTCCTTGCCCATCAAGCTTGTTCCTTCGTAATACCGTACCTTCAATTGTTGGTGTAGAGAAAGTAATACTATCCCCTTTTGTTGCAAGGTTTGTTGCTGGAATACCAAACTTCACTCGGTATAGCCAAAAATATCGGTATTTTCCATTTGCCTTTTTCGCCCTAAAACCAATCGCAACTGGATCTCCACCATCTTCACTTGTAGATATTAATACATGGTTATCATCAATTGTTGCTCCAGTTAAATCACTAGCTGCCGCCACACCAATATCATCAATACCAAGCGATAGTGTTCCGCTTTGAAATTCTTTAATCACTTCAGCCGCACCATCATCTGCATATAAAGTTGCCTCAGCTAATTCAACAGATAATTCAGCACTAATAGCTTTTGCTAAAGGACTAGGAGTTTCATAGGTTTCATCACCGTTTTCCCCTTCTGTTATTTTTGCATAATAAAGCCGATCAAGACCAATAGTCGCCATAAATTATTCCTCCATTTCAAATTCATAATATTTTGCCACATCAATTGCTAAATGGTGATAACCAGTATCATCTTCGTGACCAATATATCGCCTATCCGTAATAACAAAGTCCGCACCCAAAAGAGTGCGGACTAAGGTATTTTTTATTGATGTATAATTCTTTTTTGAAAACAACGAAACCCTAACTTCTTGTACATCATACTTTGGAATATTATCTGCATGTAATTCAAACATATCAACGATTGGTGTGATTACAATGTATAAATCAGGAGCAGTATCTGAAAAGATACCTGTTTCAACTGGAATACCACATTGTTCCGCAATTTGAGTTACTTCGGCTAATACATTCATATGCTTTCCACTTCTTCTTCCAATTTTTTAATCATCGCATCCATACAAGGTTGCCTTGATGTTCTTCTTGCTGGTTTTAAAAATGGCTTTGCAGGTTGACCCGATTTTCCGTATTCGATTATATTAGCTAATTTAGCGTTGCTAACCCCATCTTTACGTGGTTCATTAAACCCTACTTTAACATTATGATTTCCTCTTCGGTCAACTAAGGCAGGTGATACTCCTAATGCAGATACCAACTCACCAGTTGATCTACTCGGAAGTTTTGTGTCCTTCCCAATAACCGAGCTTAAATTAGACTTCATTTTATCTAATACAATTTCTCCACCTGCTTCAAGAACCCTCGGAACGATTTCATCTGTTTTACTTCCCAATCTTGAAATCTTCATCAAGAATTCTTCTGGCATTTTAATATTAACTTTAGCCATCTGATGCCACCACCTTTTTTGTTAAAATCTCGATATACATATTTCTATTTTTCACATTATCAACGCTTACTACTTCATATCGCCCATCATCACATACAATAAACATTTTCGGTTTAATGGTTAAATCGGGAATGTTTCTAAAACGAAATAACGCATTCGCTTCAGAAAAGGCTGCCCTATTTGCCCAAGTCTTACTACCAAAGCGTTCTTCTTTGTATGCTGTCACAGATGCTAGGATTATATCGGTTTCTTCACTGAAAGACTCTTCATCTTTTACATTTTCACGTGTTACGATATCAATAAATGTACGCATTTTACCAAAACTCATACGCTATACCTTCCAATCTCTATCTAGCCTTAATAAAAGGTTGACTGTTTTCCAAACTTGCTCTCCAGCAAGTGCGCTATCTGCGAAAAATCCACCTGTACTGCCATCTCGACTTTCGTAAAAGTGTGATGCCAACATGATAACCGCTTGTTCCGTTGTCGCGGGCATATTCTCATCTAAATATGTGCCTTCTTTAATATGTTGATAACTCTCTGCATAAGAAATGGCGGCAGTGATGTACATTTCTATTAAAGCATCATCTTTATCATGTTGGAGTATTAAATTAGCCTTTACTTTCTCTAGTAATGTCATCACTTTCGCCACCTTTATTCTTCTGACATATAACCATATGTTTTTAATTTCGATAGTAATGCATTAAAATCCGCAACTAAGTCTTCTATTGTTTCTGCTGTACTATCAGATTGATTTGCCATTTTTTCATTTGAAGAAGGAAGGCCAGTGACCTTCGCCCCTTCTTCAATGACAAGTTCCCCGCCAATAACCGTTTTTTCTCCGCCTTGTTCCGTATAATTCTTAACGTTATACCCCATCGCATTCTACTCCTTAATTTATTTTTGTTGTAAGACTTTAATTGCTTCTGGCAAGATTAACTTTCCATCGACACGTTGACTTGCTAGGAAACCAACTTGCCCTGTTGTTGCAAAAAGTTCGTTTAAACGCTTGAATGAACGACCTTGTCTGTCTGCAATCCAATAATATCCGAAATCACCAAAGGCGATAGACTTTGCTTTCGTTTCAATAGTCGGTGCATAAGCTGAAGTGAATACTGGACGATTCAATAACGTATCTGGTGTACCGGCAGTTAGTGATGGTTGCCATAAGTACTGACCTTGACCATCTTTTAATTTTCGAATTGCTTTTATTGTTGCATCATTCATAATGAATACAGCATTTTTACGATATGGTGCTTTTAAAGAGTAAACTAAGTCAATAATTTCATCTGCAGTAATAGCTGTTGCTGATGTGGCAGTAACTCCTAATTCTGCACCACCAGTATCATGAAACACTCCAGTCGGCTTTCCTGCTCCATCACCCACAAGAAACGCTTCTTCTTCTTTTGCTCCAATTCTTCGAGCAAATTCAGTTGAAATGTAATTCTCTAAATTAAATACACTATCGTTCAATAATTCATCCGAAACTTTAATCATTGTACCTAACTTATAAGCACTGATTGAAGTCTGTCCAAACACTGAATCGCTTTCTTCAAATTCTTCTCCTTCATCCAACCATGCCGCTGAACCTTTAGTAGTGACAACTGGAATTTTACGATCGCCACTGGACGTTTTTACAATCTTAGCAAGTTTTCGGAATACGTTCTCTTCTTCTAATGACTGTACAAGTGTACGCTCGAATTCATCGGGAACTAAAAATCCTCCTTCTGAATCTGTTCCCACTGATAGTGAGTTCATAATTTCTTGTGTTGGATTTTTACTTCTCATCGCATTCCAGAATGCCTTTGTATAACCTTCAGAAGCTCGTCCACTCTTTGTTTCCATTCCTGGAACAGATGGATTTCCAATGATAGGTGTATTTATTGGACGATTTAATTCTGCATCTAAAGCCTCTTGCCGTTCTAATCGTTGAATTTCTTTGCCTAAATTCATAATATCCTCTTCCATACGATCATACATCTGTGCATCTTCAGCCGATACCAAACCATCACTTCCACGTTTAGTATCTAAAAAATTTTTAGCAGCCTCCCATGCTTTTGCTCTTTTCTCACGTAATTCTAAAATTTTATTCATATTGGTTTCCTCCTAATATTTCAATAAATTAAGCCGCTCATAAAGCGAATCAACCGATTGTCCTTTTTGTGGTTTTTGTATCTTGTTTATTAATGAATTTGTTACTGCTCGTCTACTAAAAACAAAGCTGTTCTCAGGTTGGTTTTCATCTTTACCATTTGCGAACATAATGGCATCCGCAAATCCGAGTTCAATTGCTTTATGTGCATTAAGCCACGTTTCAGCATCCATTAATTCGGATAGTTTATTTCTTGATAAACTTGTTTTAATTTCATATGCGTTAATAATGCTTTCTTTTACTTCGTCAAGCATATGCACCGTCTTTTTCATTTCTTCACTATCACCAATTGCGACAGTAAATGGATTATGAATCATCATTAGGGACGTTGGTGACATTTGAATTTCAGTGCCTGTCATCGCAATCACAGATGCTGCCGATGCGGCAATCCCATCAATTTTGACAGTGACATCACCTGGATATTCCATCAACATGTTGTAAATTTGCGCAGCTGCAATACAATCACCCCCTGGCGAATTAATCCAAACTTCAATATCGCCTTTGCCTTGCACGAGTTCTTCCCTAAAGGCAGATGGTGTGACTTCATCATCAAACCAACTCTCCTCTGCTATTGCCCCATATAAATGAAGGGTTCGTTTATCAGTTTCATTATTCTTTGTCCAGTTCCAAAACTTCTTCATCTTCGGTTTCCTCCTTTTCATATTTCTTTGCAAACACACCTGCGTCTTGGAGTTTCGTCATATTCCCATTGATTAAATATAAATCTCCCCCAAGTTCATCCGGTATCCGGTCTAAATTCTCAAGTTCACGAATGTCATTAGCACTCATCCAGCCATTTTGCCTTGCTGTTGCATAGCCACTCATTCGTGAAGCATAATCACCTCTAAGCAATCCATCCACATTAAATTTCACAAAGTACGCTTTCTTTTCACTTTTAGTAAACAGTGAACGACTAATTGCTTGTTCCCACCGAATAACCCATGGATCAAGTGTGTATTTAACGAATTCTAACGATTGTTGCTCTATATTAGAAAAGCTCGACTTTTCTAAGTCACCTACCATGTGTGGTGGCACTCGGAAAATTCGAGCTATCTCGTTAATCTGAAATTTTCTTGTTTCTAAAAACTGAGCCTGGTCTGGTGCAATTGCGATTTGTTGATACTTCATCCCTTCTTCTAATACAGCAACTCGATGGGCATTATTTGAACCTTGATAAGCTTTATTCCAACTATCCTTTACTCTTTGGGGGTCCTTGATAGTTCCCGGATGTTCTAAGACACCACCTGGTGCCGCTCCATTAGCAAAAAACTTTGCACCATATTCCTCAGTAGCCATTGCTAGACCCACTGCATTTTTAGCCATCGCAATTGGTGAATATCCAACTAAACCATCAAAACCAAGTCCGGGTATATGAAGTACATCTTCAGCTTTTAATGCAACAGTTGTCTTCTCTGACCCATTCATTTCCTCAAATGTTTTTGTGTATAAATAATACAGATTACCTCTCGTATCTCTTTCGACTGACATTTTATTTGGCATAAGTGGATAAAGTGCAATAACCTCCCCTTTTCCATTGCGAATGATCTGAGCATACGCATTTCCCCATAATAAAAGATGAGTCATTAATGTTTCCCTAAACACAAATGAACTCATCTCAGGATTTGGTTCGTCATGAAGTAAAAAATATAAGGTATGGGATATTGCTTTTTCCTTGCCGCCTGTATCTGTGTACTTATATAAGTGCAGTGGTAAACCAGCTACCGCTTCAGCTAATATGCGTACACACGAATATACTGCAGTCATTTGCATTGCTGTAAATTCATTAACGGATTTTCCACTACTAGAATTTCCAAAGAAGAAACTATAATTGCTCCCAAATGAATAGTTTTGTGGTTTATCTCTTGCTTTAAATAAATTTGTAAACCACCGCATATGAATATCACCTCCTTAACTTTAGAACACAATCAATCCTCTATCATCATAGACGGAATCACTTGTTCCGCTTCTTCTTATCGCTCGGTCAAGTGCCATAATTGTTGCCACCGCACCATCAATCTTTTCCGTTGATTTTTCCTTGTCAGGTTTAATGTTTCCAGCTGGATCCGTTCGAACATGAATGTTATCCATCATCCAACGTAAAACTGGGTGTCCACCATGAGCAAGTTTTTCTTCTAATGTTAATTTCATTAATTCCTTTGATGATGGGCTCATATCTTTAAAACCTTGTCCAAAAGGAACTACAGTAAAGCCTAATCCTTCGAGGTTTTGCGTCATCTGAACAGCACCCCAACGGTCAAATGCTATTTCCTTTATATTGTATTTCTTTCCTAATTCTTCGATGAACTTTTCAATATAAGCATAGTGAACAACGTTTCCTTCCGTTGTTTGCATATGTCCTTGTTGTTCCCACACATCATAAGGTACTCTGTCTCTGTCTACACGTTGTCTAATATTTTCTTCGGGAATCCAAAAGTATGGCAATATCACATATTTATCTTCTTCATATTCTGGCGGAAAGATTAAAACAAATGCGGTTATATCTGTTGTCGATGATAAGTCTAAACCCGCATAGCACTCTCTACCAATTAAACTTTCAGGGTCAACTGGCAAACCACATCTGTCCCACTTTTCCATTGGCATCCATCTGACAGATTGCTTTACCCATTGATTCAGTCGTAACTGCCTAAACAAGTTCTCCTCAGCTGGATTTTGTTTCGCACTTTCACATGCTTGTTCGACTTTCTCAATATCAACTGTAATTCCTAGTGATGGATTTGCCTTCTTCCAAACTTCTGGATCTGTCCAATCATCATCTTCTTCTGCACCATAAATAACAGGATAAAAAGTAGGGTCTATTTTTCTTCCTTCAAGTACATCTTTTGCTTTTTGATGTACTTCATAACAAATCGAGTGTTGGTCATTTCCGGCTGTTGTGATTAAGAAGTACAGTGGTTGTTTCCTTGCGTCCCCTGAACCATGAGTCATAACATCATATAGCCTTCGGTTCGGCTGAGCGTGAAGTTCATCAAACACGACCCCATGAACGTTCAATCCATGTTTTGTGTAAGCTTCTGCAGATAGAACTTGATAAAAACTCCCCAAAGGTTTATAAATCAATCGCTTTTGTGAAAGGACTGGTTTAAATCGTGCTTTAAGTGCAGGTGATTGTTCCACCATGTCGACAGCAACGTCAAATACAATCGATGCTTGTTGCCTATCCGCAGCACATCCATACACTTCTCCACCATGTTCAAAATCACCACATGTTAAAAGTAAGGCAACCGCAGCGGCAAGTTCTGACTTTCCTTGTTTCTTAGCTATCTCAATATAGGCAGTATTAAACTGTCGATAGCCATTAGGCTTCATCGTCCCAAACACATCTCGAATAATCTGCTCCTGCCAATCTATCAAGTCAAAGTTTTTTCCGAACCATTCACCCTTTGTATGCTTTAAACAATTAATAAAGTTTACCGCCATATCAGCAGCATCTTTGTCATAATACGATTGTTCAGCTTTAAAAATTGTTGGCTTATACACTTCTAGTTTTCTAATTACCACCACCTCCCATAAAACAATCTTAAAAAACTAAGTGTATTTATAAAATTTTTGCACGACAAAAAAGCCCAGATTGCTATCTGAGCTTAAGACATCTATTTAATTGTTCAACAATCGCGCCCGATTGCGGAAGACCGATTGTTTATCTTACATGATTTGTTTTGGGATAAGGACTTTTTCTTCAAATTGAAAAGCCCTTAAATTATGCACCCCTATATAGATATACTAAAAAGTTATTCGCAAGCGTGATTTTATTGTTCTGTTTTAAACCTCTTAAACCTATTCATCTTCATCCACGCGCATAAGCCTTAAACCATTTAGTGCTACTAAAAGAGTTGCACCCATATCCGAGAGAATAGCAATCCAAAGTGTTAACCAGCCCGGAATGACTAGTAATAAGGCAATAAATTTAATAGCAATTGCAAAAGTAATGTTAGCTTTAATTATATTTAAAGCTTTTCGACTAAGTTTTACAGTGAACGGAAGTTTTCTCAAATCGTCTCCCATTAAAGCGACGTCTGCTGTTTCCAAAGCCGTGTCTGTACCAGCTCCACCCATTGCAATACCCACTGTTGAGGCCGCCAATGCAGGTGCATCATTGACACCATCTCCTACCATAGCTACGTTTCCGTATTCGGATCTTAATTGTTTTATATAGTCTAATTTGTCCTGAGGCATCAGATTAGCTCGGATATCAGATACCCCAACATCACTGCCTATTGCATTCGCAGTACCTTTGTTATCACCTGTGAGCATAATAGTCTTTTTAATGCCAAGTTGATGTAACTTTTGAATAATTTCCTTACTTGATTCACGAACTTCATCAGCAACTGCAATAATTCCAAGAATTTCTTTTTCAGTTCCAATAATCATGGCTGTTTTACCTTGGTTTTGAAGAGTAGTAACGTTTTGTTCTAGGTCTTTATCGAAATCAGTAGTCAACAATTCTTTAAAGAGTTTCGGGCTACCGATGTAATAAGTCATTCCGTTTACAATACCTTTGATTCCCTTACCTGTAATAGAAGAGAAATCCTCAACAAGCATATCAGAATATGAAATATTTTCTTCTTCTGCTTTTTTCATGATGGCCGAAGCAAGAGGATGCTGGGAACGATATTCTAATGCAGTGATGATTGCCAATAATTCTTTTTCATTCATTTGATTATTTAATACAGTAAAATCAGTTACAACTGGAACACCTTTTGTTAATGTCCCTGTTTTATCGAATGCGATTGCCTTTAAGGCACCCATTTCTTCTAAATACACCCCACCTTTAATAAGAACGCCTTTTTTCGCAGCATTCCCAATTGCTGAAACGATAGAAATCGGAGTCGATATGACCAACGCACAAGGACAACCAACAACTAGAACAGCTAATCCTTGATAGATCCATGTTTCCCAACTGCCACCAAAGAGTAAAGGAGGGACTACAACGACTAATGCTGCAATGATCATAATGATCGGTGTGTAGTATTTCGCGAATTTATCGACAAATGCTTGCGCTGGAGCACGTTCTCCTTGTGCTTCCTCTACAAGATGAATAATTTTAGAAATTGTTGTATCTTCTACAAGTTTTGTTATTTTTACTTCAAGTAATCCTTCTTCGTTTAAAGTACCTGCAAATACTTCATCATCAACCGTTTTTCCAACGGGTACTGATTCACCTGTAATCGCTGCTTGGTTGACAGCAGAGTAGCCATTTACGACTACACCATCCATCGCAATCTTTTCACCAGGCTTTACAATCATGATATCCCCAACAGCAATATCATCGACATGAATCATTATTTCTTGCCCATTACGTCTAACGAGTGCTTCTTTAGGGGCGATACCCATAAGAGAACGAATCGAATTTCTTGCCCGATCCATGGAGAATCGTTCAAGCTCTTCACTGATAGCAAAGAGAATGACAACAAGAGCAACTTCACCCCATTCACCAATAATGGCTCCACCTATAACAGCTACTGTCATAAGGGTTTTCATGTCAAATTCAAAGCGTAATAAGTTTTGCAAACCTACTTTAAAAAGCGACAATCCACCTACCACCATTGATGCTAAAAATAATAGGGTTGTAAGAAGATTCTCTTCTCCATTTACAAAGTAAGAGAGATAACCGAAAACAAGGAACGAAGTTGAATAAAGCAGTGTACTATACTTTTTATAAAATGGAACTTTTTCTTCTTTCGTATCATCAGTTGCCTCTTGCGAAACATTGTGGGCAGACTTTTCAGGAGTTACTTTAAGATTCTCAAATGCACCGGCTTTTTCTAGATCTTCAATCGTTGCGTCACCGGAAACGGATATCTTAGATGCACCAAAATTTACTTTTGCATCTTTAACTCCCGGGAGTTTTTTTACATTTTTTTCAAACTTCCCTGCACAGTTTGCACAGGTAAATCCTTGAACGCGATATGTTTTCATTTCTTGTTCAGATAATTTAGCTTGTTGATCAGACATTTACTTGCACCTCTTTCATATGCGTTAATCCGATAACAAATAACTGTTCAACATGCTCATCATCAAGCGAATAAAATGACAATTTACCTTTTTTTCTAAATTTCACAACTCCTTGCTTATGGAGTGTGCGTAAGTGGTGGGAAGCATTTGCAACCGTGACACCAATAATATTTGCTATATCACAAACACATAACTCTTCACCTTTATACAAAGCAAAGGTAATTTTTGCCCTATTTTCATCAGCAATAGCCTTAAATAATTGGGCAACACTAAAAATGTCTTCTTTTTCTAGTTCTCCTTGTATTCGATTAACTTTTTCTTCGTCATAACAATAAATTTCACAAGAATCTTTATTCATTTTCTCACTCCTTTTTCATTCAAGCCTACACTTGAATATAGTATAACCATTTTACGTTTATCATTCAAGCGAATAGTTGAATGAAAATAAAAAGAAGAATCGGGGTACGTAATCCGATTCTTCTACATAAATAGGTAAAAACTCTCCTCGACAAAATGGCCCGTTTGCTGAACATTCAACTTTTGTTTATATATTATCATAATTATTCTAACTTCTCTAATTCTTCCACATTAGATTCGTTTTCTAATGTAGCGCCATCTTTTTCATATGAATTTTCAACAGCCCTACGTAAATATTCAACATCAAATCCTGCACTATTATATCCTTCTAAAATGGTTGAATAATAATAACAGCTTGGTTGATCAAGCGGTCTGCCTTCATTCATAATATAGACCATCGCATTTACTGTCTTTTTATCGACTTTAACTTTCATCATTTCTTTTCTATATAGATGGGGCCATCCTTCATAACGGTCAAGTGCCTTTTCGTCATTGGGCGTAATCTGCCACACAAGGGCTGGTACGCTTTCTCCCTTGCATGGTTCAACCGTTGCAACAGCATGCGCGTGTGGCCCCCTAAAAACGAGTTTGTGGTCCTTTATTTCACTTGTTCCTACTACCTTTGCAGTTGGACATCTGTTTGCCATTTGCTCTAGATTTAAATTTGATCCGTAAGCAATATATAATTTACTCATCATTTCAATCCTTTCACATTTTACTTTAGAATGATTCCGAGTGGCTTATCCTACCCGGAATCTCCATGCTGCTGAGCCTGACAAAGGCTTGGTTAAGTGTGCCCTACAGTTTGCGAACTCTTCTCCAATCAATCCGATTCGATTGAGGTATGTTCGCATGGCAAATTTTTCATTTTCAACTTGCGGTTTTTTCGATGAAGCGCTTTTCTGTGTTAATGCTTGATTGTTGATTGCTAGGGATAAAACGATGAAGCTTCTTATTTTCCCTGCGTGAAGGACACTGTTAAAGCCACGTAATTCAACCGTTCGGTTTCTTCTGAAAAAGCTGTGTAGATTTAAGAAATGGTATCGACTATTGTGGTAGTGTCTACTTCTGCTTTCGCCATAGCCTTCATACCAAATGTCCTCAATTTCTCGCATCGTCTTTGGCTTTTTTCGGTTCATCTTTTCAACCAAAATGTCATCCATCCGTTTGCAATAACGCATTCTCTCATTCTTGATTTCTAGTGCTTTGTAAAATAAGTCGTTTCTACTTGCGATGATGTTTACAAAGTTTCTTATGCTTCTTGGTGTATGTGGACTACCATCTAAGTGAATGTGAATACCACAAGATGAATTTGTAAAGGCTCCCGCTTTCCGTATCCTTCGAACAAGCTCCTGTAAAGTATCAATGTCTTTTCGGTAGGTTAGAATTGGGCTTACAATTTCAACACTATAATCTCTGTTTGCATTAACCCTTCTACCGCTTCGACTAACTTGCGTCCGAATACTTCCGTCATAAACAAATTCCCATATCCGTCCGTCTGGAGCCTTCACTTTCTTTACATCGTAATATGTTCCACCTTCGATGTATTCGCCTTCAAGAAACTTTGCGGCTACCTTCGCTGCCTTTTCTCTTGTGATTCCTGTAAATTCAATTTCAATTCCAAATTTTGCGTTTAACATTTTATCATCCCCTTTTAGAGTGTATGTGTGTTTTTGTTACATACATATATCACTCTAAAAGCCTTATATAGCAAGTGTTATCTACACTTTTTTGAATGTATTTTTATTGTTCGATGATTAGACACTTATCGACGCCAAATACAATCCCGAGTGAACTCCCATTATCCCATTTAATGTGTATCGTTCCTATATCATCAACATAGGAAACTATTCCTTCATCACCTGGAATTAAATTTGAATATGGATCATCCATTTCAATCAAACGTACCCTTGTTCCAGGCTGATATTGTTTTTTTAACTTGGTCAGCGATTCTTTCGTTATATTGTTCATGAAGCCTCCACCATCTTTTTCGTTCTTTTAAATGAAGAATCACCTGACAGTTTTGACATCAAGAGCTTTCTGTCGGCTTTATATTCATCGCCTATAAAATTCAGTTTTAACAGGAAGCATCGAAATGCATATTTTTCGTTTTCTACTGGTTTTTCAACTGCCGTCACTCGTTTTTGCTTCAGAGCTGTTTCGCATAATGCGACAATGAATTTTGTGTATGTTTCTAGTTCCTCGGATGTCAATTCTCTCTCAAACCATGGAAACTTTATTCGGTCATCTTCTAGTTCAATCCTAGTTGATTCAATAGCTAGTGCCTGTTTAATTAAAGTGTTTTTACTTTGGATTAGCTTTTCTAAATTTTCTATTGTTTGTTCATCGAAGGAGTCCCGCGGGTATTCAATGGAAAGTATATAAGTTTCCGCTTGCTCATCCCGCTCTGCTTCAAAGCTATATTTACTTTCTAATGTTTGGATTAACGCTTCATTAGCGGGTCCTTCCAACGTTCCAATCCTATCAACTACATATTCTCCAATTTCGTAGGCAAAGCTTGGCGTTCCTTTGTAATTAAAAGGAATATTCAAATGTTCACTAATTGCTTCTACTAACTTTTTCCGTTCCTTTCCCTTCACATTAAATTTTACAATCATTTTTTATTCCACCTTTCAATTTTGGTACATACATATATCACTCTAAAAGGTGTTTATATCAAGTGTTTTGAACAGATTCTGTCTGATTATCTACTCTTTATTTAATTGCATGACCATTCCAGTTAAAATATATATAACACAAGGAAGTGCGACTCCATTTCCCCACATTTTATATTCAGCCGTATCCGAATGTGGTTGACTTAACCATTTGATGATTTGCTTTCGAGTTTTAGGACGCTTATTTTTACTAATCAATTGTCGGTGCGTTTCCCAAATTTCCTCCCAAAAATTAATCTCATCATCCGAGGGGTTGTCTTCTCCCAAGTTGTCGCACCATCCATCTGGAAAACCTTGTAATCTACCACATTCCATAGGGGTAAGTCTTCTCACAATTAAATCTTCAACATTAACAAGTGGGGGGTCCTTATAATCGGTAGCCACTAGTGTACCTGCAAGTTCCTTTTCCGCACTTGTAAAATGTGAGTTTTTACTAGATGAATAGGTTGATTGTTTTCCTTTTCTTAATTCATCTTTACTACTCACAATTGCAATTCCGCCTTGATTACTGTTCGGTGAGTTGCCTGATGTATCTATTGTTCTTGACACATCACTTTCATAAATATTTGCTCGAACGTTAACCGTTCCTTCAGATGTCAAACGAATATCAAAGGTTCTCGGTTTCTCTAAAACAAATGGCTGATTGTTTCCACCAGTTCCATATAACGACACAATGGTCTGGGCAACATCAACCGGTCCTTTAATTCTTGCATCCCTTCCATGGTTATCGAATACAAGTGGTGGATGATTTGATTTCGCACGTAAAGTTGCTGTTACCCCTTTGGTTACATCCATTCGGCTACCACCTTGGTCATTTAAGCAGATATTGCTTGTTTCTCTAGCACTTTTTGAAGTATCTCCGGTAGTTTCTTGCCCCGTTTTTTTGCTCTGCGTAAAATGCCCTCGCAAGCTCTCTGACTCAAATAGTATTTCGGATGCACTTCTTCCATTAAAATCTGCGACAAGAAAGATTCGTTTTCTTCGCTGGGGTACTCCCCAATATTGCGCATCAAGGACTCTCCAGGCAATTGAGTAGTTATCTCCCAACACTTCACCTGCATTTTCCCATTTATCTGGTTTAGGGATATCAACTTTCTCGACCTTGACCTTACAGAATTCCTCGATGACACTTTTGAAGTCTTCTCCTTTATTTGAGGAGAAGGCTCCACAGACATTTTCCCACACTGCGTATCTTGGATATTCACCATTTGTTTTACACCTCATTTCCTTTATAATTCGCATCGCTTCATAAAATAAAGAGGACTGACTTCCGTCTAGTCCTGCTCGTTTTCCTGCAATTGATAAATCCGTACATGGTGAACCAAACGTTATAACATCGACTGGTTCAATTTCAGCTCCATTAATTGAACTAATGTCCCCTAAATGTTTCATTTGAGGAATTCGTTTTGATGTAACACGAATTGGAAATGGTTCAACTTCAGATGCCCACTTTGGTTCAATTCCGCAAATGATACCCGCAAGAGGAAACCCACCTGAACCATCAAAAAGCGAACCTAAGGTAAGTTTACGCACTTTCACTCACCTCAAGTTCGCTATAAGCAATCTTTTTATTATTTCTAATAATATACACGTCTTCATCTGTACCAACTTGTTCAATGTATCTTTTCGCAATCACATCACAGAACTTTTCGTCTAATTCAATCATGTAACATATTCGGTCAGTTTGTTCTGATGCGATTAAAGTCGAACCAGAACCACCGAATGGATCAAGTACAATACTATTTGTTAAACTTGAATTCATAATCGGATAAGCGATTAAGGCAATTGGCTTCATCGTTGGATGGTCGGCATTCCGTTTTGGTTTATCAAACTCCCAAATAGTTGATTGTTTTCTATCCGAATACCATCGGTGTCTACCTTTCTTTTTCCAACCAAATAATATCGGTTCGTGTTTCCACTGATAAGGTGAGCGACCAAGTACAAGCGATTGTTTCTTCCAGATACAAGTGCCAGATAAATAAAAACCAGCTTCTTCAAATGCTCTACGGAAATTAAGACCTTCTGTATCCGCATGAAACACATAAATGCTGCCATCTTTCGCAAGTGCATCTTCTGTGTTTGTAAAAGCATCCAATAGAAACTGGTAAAATGTATCATTATTCATATTGTCATTTTTTATTTTCCCCGCACTGCCTTCATAATCAACATTATAAGGTGGATCAGTGACAACCAAATTTGCCTTTTTATTCTCCATTAACTTATCAAACGTTTCTTTTTTCGTACTATCTCCACATACAAGTCGATGTCTACCTAAAATCCATACATCACCTTGCATTGTTATTGGCGGATTTTGAAGTTCTTCATCAATATCAAAGTCATCATCTTCTACTCCATCTCGAAGTGTATCTTTAAACAAATCATCAATTTCAGCTGCGTCAAAACCTGTAAGTGAAACATCAAAGTCAGCCGCATCTAAGTCTGTCATAAGTACTGCTAGTTTTTCTTTATCCCAATCACCGCTAATTTTATTTAAAGCAACGTTTAATGCTTTCTCTTTTTCTTCGTTTAATTCGACCACGACACACTCGACTTCAGTTCTTCCCATACTTGCTAAAACTTTCAACCGTTGATGCCCACCCACTACTCTGCCAGTTGTCTTGTTCCAGATTACCGGATCAACATATCCAAACTCTTCAAGTGAACGTTTTATTTTTTCATATTCGCTATCGCCAGGTTGTAAATCTTTTCTCGGATTATAATCAGCGGGAATAAGTTGTTCAACTTTAATCTTCTTTATTATCATATTTACTCACCGCCTGGCTAAATTCTTTATACCTTTTCACGTCTTCCCATGGGAATAACCAACTATCGAAATGGCCATAAACTGCTGTATCGGCATACTGAACATCTCGCAACTGTAAGTATTCAATAATCGCTGCGGGTTTTAAATTAAATACATCAAGTGCTGCTTGTTCAAGTATTGAATCAGGAACATTCCCCGTTCCAAATGTATCTATTGAAAATGCGACAGGATTCGCCTTTCCTATGGCATATGAAATACTTACTTCACATTTCTCAGCGTAGTCACACCACACGATATGCTTGGCAATATGCCTTGCCATATAAGCGCCGCTTCTATCAACTTTGGTAGGATCCTTTCCCGAAAATGCCCCGCCACCATGTGCGGTAAAACCACCATACGTATCAACCATTACCTTTCTTCCTGTTAATCCTGTATCAGCTATCGGTCCTCCAACAACAAATCGTCCTGATGGATTGATTAATATATCTGTATCTTCATCAAATGGGAAGTCTTCAAAAACCTGCCATAAGACATTTTCAATAATATCCTGTTCAATTTCAGCTTGTCTTTTATAAGGCTCGTGCTGAACTGATACAACGATTGTTTTTACTCTGACTGGTTGATTATTTTTATATTCAATTGTGACCTGGGCTTTCCCATCTGGAAAATATCCTTTAATAATTTTTCCTTTGCTGACTTCATCTAATCGTTTTACAATTTTATGTGAAAGCACTAATGGTAATGGCAGCATTTCCTTTGTTTCATTTGTCGCATAACCATACATTGTTCCTTGGTCACCTGCGCCAATTGTTCCGTAAGGCTCCTTGATTCTCTGACGAGCTTCAAGTGCTGTATCTACCGCTTGTGCAATATCTGTACTTTGTTTCTGTACATATACAGATATTTTAAAATCTGTAGGTTTGTAACCCACATCAACTAATACACTTTTTACAACATCTTTAAGATTAAGTTTTTCGCTACAGGAGATTTCGCCCGCCACGATGATTCTTCCTTTTGTCGCAAGCACCTCACATGCCACACGTGAAGCTTTGTCTTTTGTTAAACAAGCATCCAAAATACTATCTGATATTAAATCACAAAGTTTATCCGGATGACCCGCACATACACTTTCAGCTGTTAAATATTTAATCGTCATCACATTACCTCGTTTCAGTTATTTGCCTTTACGCATCGTTAATAAGCGCTCCATCATATCATCTTGTGGATTCGCACCAATGAATTCTGTTGCACTGTTTTCTCTTATAATTTGATAAATTTCTAACCAGAGTCGATTGGTTTGTGTCATAAAGTTTTGACTCATAGCAACATACGGGCTTTGCATAGCATTTCCCGTTGTTGGATGTTTTGCTAAAAAGCCAAACTCTGTCACAGCCGCCTCGCACTGCATCCATCTTGCCGCACTCATAGCATACCTTTCTAAAAGTTGCGGCATGATTAAATGAGCACAGTCCCTTTCATTTAACCAATTCCACGTTTCTTCATAAATTTCTGCCGCTTCAAGAGTTGAACCGTCCTTTTCAGTAGCAGATAGCATCTCCCTTGGCGGTGGCATTTCTTGTCCTTGAAGGTCAGGCGCATGCGTAAATTCAAGCACTTCTAATTTTCGTCTACCTGGATTTCCATCCTCTAACTTCTCATATAATGGCTTTCTTTTTCGTCCAGAACCAACCCGAGCACCGCCTCTATTCGTACCATCCTTGGCCATTTCAACACCTCATTTCTGCTCGCCCCCTATATACCCTGTTTGAAATCGCGACTTTTTGCGTGACGTTCCCCGCCCGTTGTCCACATCATAAGTTGTAGAGATTGATTACCCCCTACCCCTTCGCCAACGATCACCATCTCGTGCGGTAATCGATGAGTGACAAGGTGTGCAAACAGACATCAGATTGCTTTCGTCATGCGTTCCACCTCTTGACAGCGGTAGGATGTGATGTACTTCTTGCACTGGAGTCAGCTTCCCGTTTCGCTTACATTCCTCGCAGAGCGGGTTCTTTGAAACGTAACGGTCACGTATCCTTTTCCATGCACGTCCGTATCGCTTTGCGGTGTTTGGATCACGTTGATACCTTTCATATCTTCTTGCCTCTGCCTTCCGGTGTTCATCACAAAAGCGTTCATCCGTTAACTCAGGACATCCTGGCTGTGAACAAGGGCGCTTTGGTTTCCTTGGCATAACTTTCACCTCCAAACAAAAAAGCCCCCGCAGGATTTCTCCCACGAAGGCTCTCAATATTTTGTCTATATTAATACCATAACATGCTCAAAGTCAAAAAGCGTCCGCAATATTACTCACTTGAAAATTCAAAGGGTATTTTGATTCACTTTGATACTTTTTCCATACTACCACTATAACCTGCGTAATATCTAAATGCATCCGCGATTTTACTCACTTGCCATAAAGCAACAACGTCAACCTTTCCAATGCTCTGTTCTTTTTATTATAGGCAGATGACCTTTCAATCTTAAAGTAATCACAAATCGTATGCACGGCATCGGTTCGGCTTTGATCTTCCACAATATAAAATTCATACAGCACAAACTGTTCATCTTCGGTTAACTCATCCCAAGCAGGCTGGAACCAATTCATATACTCAATGGCTTGTCTTAACCTTTCTTTCAGTACATCAATTTTATCTATGCTATAAGCAATACGGTTTTCATTTGCTTTTGGATTGTGTACAGACGGCATGCCATCATTCACTGGTGCACTTGGGGACATCATTCCATCATGAAGGATTGCAATATCGTCATCGGTATTATCTATAATATGTTTCATGCTATTGTAATCTTTTAACACATCAATCGTTGCTGCTCGCTTATCTAAGTAATGCCATACAATATTCATACAAGAATTCCCCCTTTTAACGTTGCTTTCACCGCATCAATGAGTGCTGACTGTGAATTATTCTTTTTATTTAAAGCATCCATCACACGTTCGTCCATTGTATCTTTTGCAATTAAATGATGGATAATTACTGTGTCTGTTTGTCCTTGCCTGTACAGCCTTGCATTTGTTTGTTGATAAAGTTCTAAACTCCAAGTTAGTCCATACCATACGAGTGTTGAACCACCTGCTTGTAAATTTAAACCATGTCCTGCGGATGCGGGATGAATGGCTGCAATTTGAATCTTTCCCTCGTTCCATTTTTTAATGGAATCACTACTTGTTAAAACTTCTACCTTAAATCGGTTTTGTATTCGGAGCAGGTCGTGTTTAAACCAATAAGCAATTAATACAGGTTTACCGTTTGCCGCTTCAATGATATCTTCTAGCTTTTCGAGTTTTCGGTCATGTATTTGAGTAACAGAACCGTTATCATCGTAAACTGCACCATTTGCCATTTGAAGAAGTTTATTTGATAAAGCCGCTGCATTTGAAGCGGTTATGTCCTCACCTTTTATCGTTGTAATCAAATCACGTTTCATGACATCAAGCGTTTCTTTTTCTTTTTTGTTTAAAAAAACAGGCACTTCATTCATGATTAAATCGGGTAGTTTTAAATAGTCCGTCCCTTTCATGCTGATAGTGATATCGCTTATTTTTTCATATATCGCTTCTTCTGCCCCTGGTTTTGGTTTATATGAAAAAATCATATGTTGATTTCTTTTGTCGGGATCGAAGTATGATTCTCTGAAACGTCCGATGAATTTTCCTAATCTTTCACCCATATCAAGTAATCGGTACTCCGCCCATAAGTCCATTAAGCCATTCGATGAAGGTGTTCCTGTTAAACCAACTATTCTTTTAATGTTAGGTCTCACTTTCATCAAACTTTTAAATCGTTTTGATTGATGGGATTTAAACGAAGATAATTCATCAATAACGACCATATCAAAATTAAAATCGATACCGCTTCTAGCAATCAACCATTCTACATTTTCTCGGTTAATGATATAAATGTGCGCGTCTGAATATAATGCTTCTAAGCGCTCTTTTTCTGTTCCAACAGCAACTGCATAAGTTAATCCTTTCAAGTGACTCCATTTTTCAATTTCTTCTGGCCACGTATTTCTAGCAACCCTGAGCGGTGCGATTACTAAAACTCTATCAACTTCAAATCGTTCTAACATCAATTCATAAATAGCAGTCAGTGTAATCACACTTTTACCGAGACCCATTTCAAGAAATATTGCCGATATAGGATTTTCTATAATAAAGTTTGTTGCAAACTCCTGGTATTTATGTGGCTTGAATTTCATCCAACATCCCTCCAATCCTTTTAGGATCATCTAGACAAAAGACAATAAAACCTAGTGATTCTAATTGCTGTTTTCTTTTCAATTGAAGCGGTCTAAGTTTCTTGCCGGAGGCTTTCACTTCAATAAATCCAATTTTTCCGTTTGGCAGTAACACTAACCGATCAGGCAATCCATCAAAACCTGGAGATGTAAGTTTAATAGATAAACCCTTCATATTTCTAACTGCTTCACTTAACTTTAACTCGATAGTTTTTTCCCGCATTCCAAACTCTCCTGTTCCAAACATTTTTAAACTTTCTTACGCGCGTATATGCGTATTTGCGTGATTTCATCCTATATTCTTATATTTTCCTAATATCATATTTATCTTGGAACATTGGAACATGTTTTTTACAAACCCTTATACGACATAGGTTGATTGCTGTTCCTAACTATGTGACGAACTTCTTTTATTTTGTTCCAGGAACATAATATTCTGTTCCAATGTGATGTTTTTGTTCCAAACTCGATTTTTTGGAACGTCACTTTTTTAATTCATACACCCACTGCGTTCCGTAAATGGGAAGTCTCTTTTTCTTTGATAAACCTGTCCAGCCACCAATGCTGGCCATAATTGTAGATATTTCGTTACCATCTACCCGCCTTAAATTGGAACGTTCCTTTTGGAAACATTCACACCAAATCTCCATATTAGAAACATGCTCCCGTTTCCAAACACCTTGTTTTGGACTATCACCAAATTCAGTGCCATTGATAAATGCTCTACGTTCAAATAAGTCCATATCGTCCCAATCATCAGGAAGTAGCGTTTCTAAATATTCACGAACCAACCCTTCTCGCTCGTCCGATTCCATCGCCATTCGCTGTTCTTCTTTTGCTAACTGATCAATATCATGCTCCAGGTACAGCTTTTCACCTTGCTTCACGTATTCGAGTGTTTCTGCCCATATTTGCAGCACTTCTTCTTCAGTTACTTCCCACGATTTCTTCTTTCCATCGCCTGGAGTTTTCACAGGCCAAAATCGTCTGTTACCTGTCGTATCTCTTAAATAACCTTTTTCAGCATTAGTTGTTCCAAAGAATACACACTGTCTTAGGTGCGGTGTAACTCTTTTAGCAAAACTCGCTCGATAAATGTCGTTTTGTCGTGAAAGGAAACTCCTCAGTGTTTCTACTTCTGCTTTTTTAAGTCCAGCGAGTTCTCCGATTTCAATGATCCAGTAACCTTGTAACTTTTCAGCAGCGGTTTTATCTTTTGTATCTGACAAACTTAAACTATCTGAAAACCACTCACCACCAAGCCTCGCGATTAGCGTACTTTTTCCGACTCCTTGGGGTCCGTTTAAAACGAGCATTGAATCAAATTTAATGCCAGGTGTGAGAACCCTAGATATTGCCGCACATAATGTTTTCCTTGTTACAGCACGAACGTAAGGATTATCATCCGCTCCTAAATAATCAATTAATAACGTATCGACTCGTGGCACTTTATCCCACTCAGGCAAATCATCAAGATAATCACGAATCGGATGATACGACCTATCATCAGCTACTTTCGCAATTGCGATATCATAATTTCTAGCTGAAAATGTTCCATAGTGCGTATCGATATAACTAACCAACTGAGCATCATCCGCATCCCGCCAATATTTAGATGGATGCGACCAAGGAACAGGACTAACAATCTCTAGATTGTCCGACAGTTCATTAAAAACAATCCCTTGAAGGTTTTCATCATGTTCCAATATTAAGGTAAGATTTCTAAGTGTATTTTTAACTGCACCTGTTTTATCAAGGTCCAATTGACCTTCCCAGTCATCTTCTATAAACTCAATTTCTGCTTGCTCTTTTCGTTCTTCTGCAAACTGCACTTTTACTCGCTCATCCTTTAAAGCAAACTCCGTCATAGCCTTAAAAGATGGAAGCTTTGTTACTGCGGTTGAATAAGATGTTTTATCATCTAAATCTTGAAACAAATGCAATCGAACGAGGTCAAATGCATTCAGTAAGTTCCCTGAAGCAGGATCTGTTGCATGATGGCTATAAGCAAACTTTCCGTTATATACAACGACCCCAGCAGACGAATCAGCTGGTATATAATCAAATCTTCCTTCCATCAAACTTGGTTCATACACATGCGATAAAAAACTATCAATGGCTTCCTCGATAGAATAAGCCCTACAAAAGGCACCAATAATACCATCCTTCTCTAATGGGTCAGCTTGTTTTTTTATGTTTCGTTGTACAACTTCGGATTGTCTTGATGAAACGGGCCATGTTGTCGTATCTCTCCAATCGTCATATTTCGACAAATAGAAATCAGGATCTAATAACTCACCATCTTTTTGTTCAAAAAAGAACTCACCGTTTGAAGGTGTCGATGGCCAGTACATTAATCTTGAGGGTTCATATGTTGTATCATCAAAATAATTAATACCGATTTCTTTTGCGACCATTCTTGCGACCGCTGGATATTCATCTTCCGAAACATCACGTTTAAACGGAATAATTAAACGTAGCCTTGGTTTTTCAGGAGTGTGTTTATGTGTTGAATATACGCAGCATTTAAAATCATAAAGAAGTTCAATTTGATCCCAAATACCAGGTACTGCGTAGTCCATATCAAGGGTAAGAAGTGAACGAGACAAAACATGTCCGTTCCTTCTTTTCCCCTGTTTCAAAGCACCGCCAACAAAGCCACCAATATCCTTTGTTGCATCTTGTTTTGCACGATTCATTTTTCTATATTCATCAACCGTTTCAGTTGTACGGATGGTTTGGTTTACCAGATTAATAAACTCGTCCCATGTTACATCTTTGTTCTTCCACTTTCTGTCCATTCGACTATTTCCGACAGCTATTTTCATATTGATTACCTCCAATGCTTAACTGTCCATTTCAATTTTAGGTAAGATCCCTTTTGCTTTTAGTAAGTCATAAATAAACAAACGTCCTTTTTGGGTCCAATACGTATGAACTTTTGAACGATCATACCCATTGCTATCTTTAAATGTGTGAGTTTTTGTTGTTGTATATCCAAACTCAGCATGGTTTTGATATAGCAACCAAATCTTCCCTTGTTTATATTGAACACCTTGTTCGTGTAAATATTTATTTAACCAACGGGCAGACTTTCCATAATCTTTTGCAATCACCGAGATCGCAACTGCATCTTTACAATTTAAAACAACATCGTAATAACTTGCTTTGGGTTTCATCTCAACGATTTGCTGTTCCTGGACTTTCACTGTTTCTGATAATTGATTGTTTTTTAACCGCTCTGCTTTTAATTCTTCTAACGCTTTAATCAAAATATCTGGATTAGCTAATACTTCATCCACTGCGTACAATCCATGTTTTCGAATTGACGGAAGGACGTCATGTGTAATCCATCTTCTGAATTTTTTAGCATTTGGCTTATTTGAACGGATAATCAACGTGTATAAACCACTTTCATTTATACAAACCATATTTTGCGGCCCGCCAAGGGTGTCCACCTTTATCGGCTCCCTTTCATCAGCATCAAGTTTTTCAACTGCATCACGATGTTTTGATATACCTAAGACTTCACAAACATCCTTTGCAACCCACCATGGATTGCCTTCCTTGAATACCGTTCTAACTGAACTACCTTCGAAATCAAATACTTTTAAATTGTTCATCATATAAATGAACCTCCTACAAATAGTTGTAGAGTAAATAAATTTACCCTCACCTATATGCGAAGAAAAAGGGGTATTCGAACCCCTCTAAATTAATCTTTTTTATAGAAGTTTGTATCAAATCCATCCGCACGTAATTCCAACGTATCTGCCCAAGGTGGAGATACGCTCATTAAATCACTGATATATTCGACCGTTACATCGTTTGGTGCTTCAATGACAATTTCATCATGTACATGCATGACAATACGAAAACCTTCATCATGAACACGTTGCAAAGCAAAACACAATAAATCTCTTGAGACAGCCTGGACAATGTTCTCGACAAACTTGGGACCATAGCTGAAAATCCGCTCCCACTTCTTTGTCGCACCAATACCTTCATAAGAAACAGATTCATTTCCAAAACTATTTATCCCTATTCTTGGCGTTACATAAGAGAGCCATCTACCTGAAGGTAAACCAATCAGCAACATGCCGCTTTGATATTCAAACTTAATTCCATGGGTCATGTGTGCTTTTCGTTGTCTCACAGTTTCTTTTGCTGCACGATCAACATCCCACCAAAATTTCACTATTTTTGAATTTGACTGCCGCCACACATCGACAAGTGGTTTTAATTCATGTTCTTCAAGTCCCATACTAAGAGCACCCATTGATTTCAACGCACCAACAGAACCTCCATAACCAAGCGCAAGTTCTGCAATTTTTCCTTTTTGTCTTAATGGACTGTCTTTTGAAATTTCATCCAAGGGAACTTTAAACATCTGCGCAGCCGATGCTTCATAGATTTTCCCGTGTGATGCAAACACTTCATTCCGCCATTTTTCACCTGCAATCCAGGCAATCACACGTGCTTCAATTGCACTAAAGTCAACGATTATGAAGCGATTGTTCCGAATAGGAACAAATGCGGTCCTTATAAGCTGAGAAAGTACACTCGGAACAGATTCATATAAAATTTGTAAGGCTTCAAAATTACCTTGTTTCAATAAAGCACGTGCTTCGTCTAAATCGGATATATGGTTTTGCGGTAGATTCTGAACTTGAATTAACCTTCCTGCAAATCTACCTGTACGATTTGCACCGTAAAACTGAATCAATCCCCTCGCTCGTCCATCACGACAAACGACATTTTCCATAGCCGCGTATTTTTTCACGCTTGATTTTGCGAGTTGTCTTCTCAGTTGAAGCACTTCTTTAATTTCACCTTCATTACTTTCAATTAAATGAGTTACAGCTGCCTTATTTAAACTGTCTGTTTCTACACCTTTTGTTTGTAACCATTCACGCATTTGTTTAACAGAGTTCGGGTTTTCTAGCTTAGTAATTTCCTTCATACGACTGACTAACTGATTGCGAATTAAGTCATCACATTTAATAGCCTGAGCAACTAACTCCAAATCTAGCTTTATTCCCCTATCATTAATTAACTGATCTAGAAGATAGTTATCCCATTCTGCTTCGGGCATCGGAAATTTTGATAGTTTATCTTGTATCGCAATTTCGGTTTCTACATCACGTTTGTTATATGCTTTAAAACTGTCCCATCGATTAGGATCATGTTCTTTTAAATTTCTCGTTCGACCACCATTTGTTTTTGTCGGTCTACAAGGAATGGAGAAAAAACGAATTAAATCTTTACCTTCCGACATTTTTTGTTTATCCGCTCCCGTTACCATTGCAGCACCTTCTAAAGATAGCGGTAAGCCTAAATAAGCAGACCACACCATTGTGCATCGCCAATCTACAGGTGATAAATCTTGCTTAAAATGTTTACTTAAACAAATCCGTTCAAACTGAGCATTAAAGGCCCATTTTGTTATATCTTTATTAAATATTGCTTGTTCAATTTTAGGCGGAATAGACTCGCCATTCGCTAAATCAATGACATGAACAGGTCCACTATCCACACTGTAAGCAAATAGCATTACTTCAAAATCATCTGCCTCCACATAGCGATAGAGGCTGTGACATAAGTCTCTAAAAAACGGTCGTAAATGGACTTTAAAAATTGTGCACTGGGCCCCGTCAAGTAGACAATTAAATAATTAAAATCCTAGGCAGCCTG
>OFGH01000393.1_pt1 | contig 40606 bp, 35 predicted proteins | sample 1521721 | NCBI WGS metagenome assembly OFGH01 (sample SAMEA3504132, study PRJEB24116) | mouse gut metagenome | biome: mouse gut; feature: mouse-associated habitat; material: faeces | place: Denmark | collected 2011
GTCGTCCAGCCGGCATGAGCGTTGTCACCTGGTGTGCCCATCACGGCATCACAAACCGCACCCGCCAGAAGTTCTGCTGCTGGTCCTCCATGTCGGTGGAAACGCGGGCGTAGCCTGCCACCCTCCGCTTCTTCCGGCTGCTGATGGGGTCCGCCGTGAAGCGGTTCCTCGTGGCCGGTATCGTTGTCACGTTCTTTGCCATTTCCTCACCTTCCCTCCATAAAAACGGCACGCAAGGCTCCCGTCCTCCAGTGCCATAAGCTCCTGTACCTGTTTTTCAAATTCAGCCCCGTCAAATTCCTCCATGCCCATAAGGTAAGCCGAGATTTTGCGGATGTCCGAATCCTGGAAATCCCGCCCGCCGCATTCCGTCCGAACTTTTGACTTGCCGCTGCACCGCCAGTAGGTGTATTTCCCATAGCAGCAGTATTTGTGGTAGAGATTGCCGCAGGAGGCGCACCGTATCTTCCCTACAAATTCCTCCGTGGATGTGTTCTTGTGCCTGCTGCCGCGGAGCTTCAGGGCTTCATGTGTCCTGACCGTGCCGTCCTTCAGATGGAAATCTATGCTCCCTGTTTTCTGCACCACCATCCGCTCCAGTGTTTCCTCAAAAAAGCCCTCGTTAAACTCTTCCTGCCCCATGGCCTTGCAGAAGATTTCTTTTATCTCCGAATCCGGATAATTCACGCTGTCGCAGGTCACGCCACTGGTGCTTTTGGCACGGCAGTACCAGTAGAGGTGTCCTCCATCCGCCGTCTGGCTCACCGCCCTGCCGAAACGCCGCCCGCAGGCTCCGCAGAAAATCTTCCCGTCAAAGATGTTTTTCGGGCGTTTCCTTGCCGGCTTGTCAGGCTTTGAGGGCTTCACCGGCTCCGGCGGCGCCTCCCACACCTTTGTTTCCCCGTCCAGGAACTCCGCCTCAAGGCTGCCGTCCGCAAGGACGTTAAGCCCCCTGACGGATTCCCCGAAAGCCTCTGCGTCAAATTCCTCCATCCCCATCAGGCCGGCTCATATTTTCTGGAGCTGTTCTTCGGAATAATTGCGGCTCCGGCAGGTGATGCCTTTCTCTTTCTTCGCCCTGCAGAACCAGCTCACATATTCCCGCCCTTTCACTGTGGCCGAACGCCTCGTATAATGGCATCCGCAGATGCCACATTTTATCTTCCCCGTGAAAGGGTATGCAGGATTTACCAGTGCCGCCCTTCTGATGATCTCATCCTGTGCCTTGTCAAAAACCTCCCGGCTGATGATTGCCGTATGGTCGTTTTCCACATAATACTGCGGGAGCTGCCCCTGGTTTTTAATCTTGTTCTTCCGTATAGGGTCTTCGATAAAGCATTTCTGGTACCTGCGGTCGCCAATATAAATTTCGTTGCGCAGGATATAGTTCAGATGGCTGTAGGAAAGGTTATATCCCCTCCATGATTTTATCCCCGCCTCTTCCAGTTCTCTTTTGATCTCCCCAAGCGGCACGCCCGATGTGAACCTCTCGAATATCAGCCTTACGGCTTCCGCCTCCTCCGGCACGATTTCATATTTCCCGCCGTCATAGCTGTATCCGAATACCCGTTTGTTCTTTACCCCGATCTCGCCGGACTGGTACCTTTTCCGGATTCCCCATTTCGAATTTTCCGAAATGCTCCGGCTCTCCTCCTGCGCAAACGAGGCGAGGATGGAGAGCATCAGCTCCCCGTCGCCGGAAAAGGAATGGATGCGCTCCTTTTCAAACCGCACCTCCACCCCGATATCCTTTAAATGCCTGACCGTGGAAAGCAGGTCCACTGTGTTCCTGGCAAACCTTGATATGCTCTTGGTCAGCACGATGTCCACCTTCCCCGCCTCGCAGTCCGCAATAAGGCGGAGGAACTCGCTGCGCGCCGCCGTCCCGGTCCCGCTGATCCCAAAATCCGCATACACCCCGGCATATTCCCACTCAGGGTTCGACTGTATCAGCCCGTTATAGTAACTCACCTGTGCGGAAAGGGAATGGGCGAGGCGGTCCGTTTCCATGGACACGCGGGCGTAGGCTGCGACTTTCTGCCGCTTCTTCAGAGCCGGGATTTTCGGCTCTATCCTGCTTATCTTCGCCATAAGATCACTCCTTCCGCTACTATACATCACTCTAAAACCGCATTAAGTCAACGGTTTTCCAGCCAGTAATGTACCCGAAATTGGGCGGTATTTTTCCAGCAGTTTTGTATCAATTATGGCTAATACCTCTTCATCAATGGCGCCCTTTTCCAGCATGGATTTAGCGATGGAGAGCGAGATGTAATACAGCTTTTCCGCCCGGAACTGCTCCTCAGTCATCTGCCTCGCCTCCTCCAAACCGGTCCTTGATATAGCAGGCATGGGAGCAGTATTTCCTTTTGGAATTGCCGTAGGCCGTGAACTCCCTGCCGCACCCGGCGCAGGTATGGGTGTAGACCGCTTTTTTGTTCAGCATCTCCGGGTGTTCCTTCCACCATTTCTTCCGGCACTGTGCAGAGCAGAACACCCTTGTCTTCATCCCCTCGGCCTGCACCAGCACCGCCCCGCACTCCTTGCAGCGGCTGCCGGTCTCCTCTGGCACTTTCCCCGCCATGTTCCCGGTCAGCCCGTTCCGCCTGCAGAACGCCACTACGGCATCCTTCGTCAGCCCGATTTCTTTTGCTATGCTCGCATATCCAAAGCCGCTGCTGCGGCGCTTTATGACCACATTTTTCTGTTCTTCCGTCATGAGAACCACCTCCTGCGGAGGCTTATGTATTTTACCCCTGCTTATAAGAAAGCCTCCCATTTCATTGCCACGGCAGAAGGGAAAACTTGAGGGTAAAATAAAAAAACCGCCTTACGGCATCTTATGAGCCGCAGGCTTGTCACTATTCGCTGTTATTCTGTGTCGTTTTATTAAATACCAAAGGCTGTGGCGCAGCAACACAACGCGGAAAAAGCAGCCTGGTTTCCCAGGCTGCTGCCGTATAAGCTATTTATATTCCTGCAGATTACTGTATCTGCCAGCCTTCTGCCTGCTCCCTGACTCTTACAAAATCAAGATATTTTCCTTTCTGATGAATCAGTTCTTCATGCGTGCCTTTCTGGACAATCCTCCCCTCATCCACCACCAGAATCTGGCCAGTATTTTCGATTGTTGCAAGCCTGTGGGCAATCGTGATTAAAGTTTTCCCTTTTGCCAGCTCGGAAATCGCCGCCTGGATCAGATGCTCGTTTTCCGGATCAATGCTTGCTGTCGCTTCATCAAGTATGACAATCGGGGCATTTTTCAAAATAGCGCGGGCAATGGAAATACGCTGCTTTTCTCCGCCGGAAAGCGTACCCCCTCCTTCCCCGATGACAGTATCGTAACCATCCGGGAGCGCTATGATGAACTCATGGCACCGTGCCTTCCTGGCTGCTTCCAGCATTTCCTCCTCTGCTGCGTCCGGCTTTCCGAAACATATATTGTTTCTTATGGTATCGCGGAATAAATAGACATTTTGAAATACCATGGAAATATTGGACAGCAGGCTGTCGCAGGTAAACTCACGCACATCGTGTCCGCCCACCGTGATCTTCCCGGTGTCCACATCATAGAACCTTGCAAGCAGGCTGCAGATCGTAGTCTTTCCACTGCCGGACGGGCCCACGATTGCAGCCGTGCTTCCCTGCGGAATCTGAAAGGAAACATCAGAAAGCACACTCCGTCTGTCATAGCCAAATCCCACACCCTCAAAGGCAATATCATATCGTTCCGGATGGATTCCGCCTGCGTCAGCATCAATAAACTCCGCCTGCTTGATCGTATCCAGCTTATCCATTGCAGCCGCAATGAGCTGCATGGTATGGGCGCCGTTCTGCACCAGCTCCACCCGTGCAAATAAGGTAAAAGAAAAAATTGCCATCATCAGGAAAACCGGGAGCGTCATTCCCCCATGTATGCATAAGTACGCCGATATCAGCACAATCCCCACTGACGCCAGTTTGCAGGAAAGCTGATGCAGTCCATTGCACCACACATAATCAAGTTCTATTTTAATATTGATCCTGCGGTGTTCACAAAACGCATCCTTAATCCCCTGTACAGATACGCCTTCCTGCCCGTATGCCTTTACCACCGCAATGCCCCGGATAAATTCTATCACCGAAGTAATCAATGTATTCTGTGCCTTTTGATGTACGATAGAATTTTTATGGCTGGACAGGCTCATCAGATGCAGGAAGAATGCGGAAAGCATGACACCTGCCAGTGCAATCAGCGCCACCTGCCAGCAAAAAAACAACAGACATAATATCATGGCTGCCACATGAACATACGCCCCGATAATCACATCAGTCATTTTCATTGCATACATCTCGTATACGGAAAGATCCGTTGTGACCGCTCCGGCAATTTCCCCGGTATTGTTTTTGTCAAAAAAGCCAAGGGAAACCCGCTTTAAAATATTTCCAATCTCAATTCTCTCCTGCGCCGTCTTTTCATAGGCAATGCTCTCCTGATAGGTAGCCCGCAGATAGGAAAACAGAAACCTCCCGGCAATGGAAACCACCATAAAACTCAACGCATAAAGCGCCATGACCGGCCTCATTTCCAGTTCTCCCCGGCTGTCCTTTATCATCAGATCCAGAAAATATGCCGTTCCCATGATAGGCAGTGCGGTAAACATGGTCTGCAAAAATGACCACAAAAATCCCAGGTAGAGCCTTTTCTTATATTCTCCTGTCCAACTGATAATCCTCTTCACAGTCTTAAACATTGTAAACGCCCTCCTTTCCCATTTGGTTTGTATCACTATTTCCCGCTGACCAGCTCTTTGCACCAATGTGCGCTTCCCACATCTCTTTATACAGAGGGCAATTCTTAAGCAGTTCTTCCTGCCTGCCATGCGCCTCCACGCTGCCGCATCGCAGCACGATAATATTGTCCGCATTCTTTATGGTGGAAAGCCTGTGGGCAATCACAAGAAGCGTCTTGCCCTTAGCCAGTCTTGCAATGGACGCCTGAAGCTGTGCCTCATTTTCCGGATCGGTGAATGCGGTCGCCTCATCAAGTATGACGATTGGGGCGTTTTTCAAAATAGCACGGGCGATGGCAATCCGCTGCCGTTCACCTCCGGAAAGTTTTCCTCCCGCTTCCCCGGCAAGAGTATCCCATCCTTTGTCCAGTCTGCCGATAAATTCTTCGCACCGTGCCGCCCTTGCCGCCGAAAACACTTCCTCATCAGAAGCGTCCGGTTTTCCCAAACGGATATTCTCAAGCAGGGAGCAATTAAACAGGAAATTATCCTGTGACACAAAGTTCACGATACGGGAAAGCTGTGACAACGGGATATTCCGGATGTCCGTTCCCCCTATGGTTATGTTCCCTCCCGTCACATCCCAAAACCTTGCTATCAGCTTTGCCACAGTGGACTTTCCGCCTCCCGACGGCCCCACCAGTGCGGTGAAGGTTCCCTGCGGCAGTTTTAAGTCGATCCCATGCAGGACATTGCCATCCTGCCCATTATAGGCAAAACTTACCCCATTTAAAGATATCCCATAGCTTTTCAGGGAAACCTCTCCCTTTGCATCGGGAAGCTCTGGAATATCCAGCACTTCATTTACATCACGGATGGCATACTGGATAGACTTAAAATCATTGACTGCAATGTTAAACCAGCTTACCGGGCCGATGATGCTTAAGGATAATATGATCGCCAGGGTAATCTCCGCAGGAGCCATTTCTCCCGACAGATACAAAAGGACACTCACCGGCAGGATGCCAAGCAGTGTGGATGGCAGGATGGCAGCCCCCAGATTCATAAGCCCCCATGTAGAACGGAACCAGTCTAGGGTAAAATTTTTAAAGTTCTTCACGGAATCTGCATACTTCTGATAAGAACCGGTTGACTGGCCAAATGCCTTGATCACCTGGATTCCTTCCGTGTATTCAATAATAACACTGTTCACATGGTTTGATGCCTTCATATATTTGTCATACTGGGAACTGTAATTTTTCATCATGATCCCATATACCAAAGCCCCAACTGGCACACAGGCCAATGCCGCAAGCGCTATCTTGACATTCATCACAAGCAGATAGCAAAAGACGCAGGCCGGGAGAAGGAGATTTGAGATTCCTTCCGGGATCATATGCGCCAATGGCAGTTCGATGGTTTCCACCCGGTCCATGATGATGCTCTTCCACTCTCCCGCTGTTTTTGCAAGCGCGCTTCCAAGAGGCATCCGCATGATCCGTTCCGACAGAGCAAGGCGGATATTCTCCAGAATGTGGTAAGCCGAAATGTGGGAAAACGATGTGGAGAGGGCATGGAAAACCTGTTTTGCCAGATATCCGGCTGCACATAAGCCTATCCACGGCATGATCCCTTCCATCGCAGGCTCCCCCTCAAAGAAAATCAAAATAATGCGGTAAACGCCCAGATAGGGCAAAAGACCTCCTGCAACACTGCATACCGCAAACAGTACAGCAAAAATCATCTTCCACCGGCATTGTCCCGCAAAAGAAAATACCGTTTGAAAGGTTCCTTTTTTATGCTTCATAGCCTGACCTCCTGCCTACAATAGATTGCAGGCTTCGCCAGCAAACCTATTGTCATGAATAAAATAAATGTGTCCCCGCCAAAGGACACATTTATTTTATCATCCCGGCCGCCCGCCTTTCCGCTCCGGTTAGTTTTATCTAATCCAATCAGTCAAAAGTTTTCCGGTACTCGGTAGGCGTAACGCCAAGCACGCTGCGGAAAGCAGACGCAAATTTCCCCGGATTACTGTATCCAACCCTTGCCGCTATGGAAATCACGGAATCCTGGGTATTTTTCAGCATAACAGCCGCGGCATTCATACGGTATTCCCTCATATATGCGGCTACCGAGCATCCATAAACCCCTTTGAAACACTGCTTTAACGAAGTCAGCGGAAATGAAAACTGCTCTGATAATTCCTCAAGGGTATACCAGTTCTCCAGATTTCCCGTCAGCAGGGCGGCAATCTCCTTTACCTTATCCACCTGTGCTTTATAGAAATACGGCCGTTCTTCTCCACCGGCCGGTACATCCAGGGTCTCTAAAAACAGAAGAAGCTCCAGAACCTTTATCTTATAATAAGGCAGCCTTACCTGTTCCGGCAGATCATACAGTTCCGAAAAAATATGGCTGATCTGCGCCCCTGCCCTCATAATGAAGCTATGATCATCCGGGCAAAATTTGTGCCTCAGCTTCTTTATATCAACGGAAAACCCTTCCATCACATGAAGCAGGGAATCTTCTGCCTCCGCAATGTCAAAACCTATGGTTAACCCATGATAATGGTTCAGTGGAAAAAGGAATTTTGAAGAGTGCTGCTCTCTGGAATTCACCTGCATATCCCCGGATTCCACATAGATGTACCGGTTTCTGTCCACGCACCACTCAATCCGTCCCTCCCTGCAATGGTCAATACAAAATATCTGGGCGCTGGGTTTGAATCCGGAACAGCATTCTTTCATATGGAAATCATTGTACATCAGATAGCAGCCTTTAAATACCTGGTATAAGGTCATAAGCCCCTCGCCGCTGTCGCCCTTTACATGGAAAACCGTGCGGTTTTCATCTTCACGGATTTCCCTTACATTTTCCCCCATTTCCTGTTCCGTAAACCGCATCCGTTTCTGCCTCCTCTCTGCCATTGCCTGTCTTTTTTCCCGCTCCACTCCGGAACGGCTTTACTGCTGTCTCTCCCGGAACTCCGCATGGATCATAAAGCCCATATGGAACGTCCGCATCACCCATGCAAAAATCCTGGTGACAATGCTTTTTCTCCAGCCGCCTTTCAGGTATCCGTCTATGTAATCCCGCTCTGCCACATTCACGATGCGGTCAGACCAGTCCTCCAACTCTTCTTTCGGTTTTTCCAATGAAAAGAAAGATTTCGTCTTATTGCCCGCCATCTTCACTTCCGCATTCACGCCCTTAAGCCCTGCGGTATTGACCGCATCAAAAGTGACCATGCTGCCAGGGAAACGCTCCGCCATGGCGCACAGAAGGCGACTCACCTGTTCTTTTTCAAAATAGTAAAACAACCCTCCCGCTGTAAACACGATCCCATCATCTGGACGGAAATCAATCCGGTCAAACCATGAGAAATCATTCAGGTCGCAGACCACGTTCCGTTCCAGCTTTCCGGGCGGGATGTGCGTGCCGATACATGAATTTATCTCCAAAGTTGCTCAAAAAAGTCTTTAACACCTCATAGCTTTCCGAACTGACGGCGTGTTCCAACTCGCAGGCATCCGCCGCCGCTGTCTTTTCGTCCACCCCAAGCCCCGTCAGGAGCCTGCAGAACGTGCTGTGCCTCTCATAGGTGTCCTCGGCAATCCGCTTTCCTTTTTCCGTCAGATGGATTTCGTGAGTATCATCCGCAAACACATACCCTTCCTCCGCCAGCGCTTTAAGCGCCACGGAAACCGTGGGGCGGGACACGCCAAGCTCCCCCGCAATATCCGCACCATGCACTGCTTTTCGTTTGGAAAGCGTATATATGACTTTAAGGTAGTCCTCTACCGATTTTTTCTGCTTCAAATCCGCACCCCCTCCTGTCTTTATCACTGCCTTACTCTTGCCTCGGCATAGGTCAGCTTCAGGCCGCCACTAAATGTTTTCCCACAGGTTATTTCAAACCCATTTCCCTTCAAAAAATCCAGATATCCCTGCTGCGTCCATTTATGGAACACCTTAAACCCGGAAAGCTCCATAATCCGTATCCTCATCCTGCCGGGCAGGCTGCCAGCCGCCGTGAAGGTCGGAGCTATCAAGATGCCGCCCGGTTTTAACACCCGTCTGATCTCCGCCAGGGCTTTTTCCGGTTCCGGCATGATATGCAGCGCATTGGAAATCACTACTGCGTCAAAGGTTCCCGGTGTATAAGGAAGGTTTGTGGCATCCTGCACGGAGAAATGGAGCCGTGAACTGTGCGCTTTCGCCTTTGCCTGCCGTATCATCTCTTCCGAAAAATCCGTTGCTTCCAGCAGTTTCACGCTTCCCGCAATCCGCACGGACAAAAGCCCCGTCCCACAGGCAAGCTCCAGCACGGCCATATCCTTACTCAGTACCTTTTTCATACGGCTCACAATCTGTGCATAGGTTCTGCCATCCCCTGACATCGCAAAATCATACCGCTTCGCCCACCTGTTCCAGAAGCCTTTATTATCTTTTTCTTTCATAATCTTCTCCTCAATTTGCCAAGCTCCGGCGCATTCTCTGCCAGTCTGCGGTATCCAAGCCGTCCTTTTTTCACGGCCCGGTCAGCCAGCCCTCTTCCGTAACGTTTCCGGATGCTACTTTTTATCATTGGCAAAAAAAGAGCCAGTACATTCCATTCTGCTTCATTGCCCGGTGCCTCCTGTTCCAATTCCGTAATATCCATACTTATTTCCTGCACCGGAAAGCCGCCATGCCCTCCACGGTTTTCACCTGCGCTTTCCGGTACATGGACTTCAGCCTCATTTTCAGACTGCCTGCCGTTTCATAAGGCGGCGTAAAATAACCCTTTGGCGTATATATCTTTTCAACAAACCAGTCAGTGCGCTTATTTTCACCCTTTACATAAAAACACCCGCAGAAGATACCTCCCGGTTTCAGGACACGGAATACCTCCCGGTAAGCCGCCTCTTTGTCCGGGAAGGCATGAAAGCCGTTCAGCGACAGCACAAGTTCAAAACTTTCGTCAGGGAAGGGCAACTTCCCCACATCACCCTGCTGAAAATGGACATTTTTAAGCCCCCGTTTTTCTGCCTGCCTCCTTGCACGCTCCATCATGTCCGGGGAGTAGTCCAGGCAGGTGATGTCCGCATCCGGCAGCGTTTCATACACGGGCATACTAAGTACGCCCGTCCCCACCGGCACCTCCAGCATCCTGCCGCCAAAGCCCTGCGGTATGCCCGAAAGCGCAAGCTCCAGATAACGGTCGTTTTTCCTTTTATTCATGTTCCATACCAGCTTACAGACTGCCTTACCTGGCAGCGTGGAGCAGGTTATCATCCCGTCATAGAATGTCCCCTCTCCTCCAAGGCTCTTGTATGCGTTTTTGATCTCATCATGCCTGCTCATTTTCCTCATCCTCCATTCTTTTATCCCAGCGCCACATCCAGCGCCATCATGACCGTAAACCCTGCCGCAAACAGGACGGTCCCCACGTTGGAGTGCTTCCCTTCCGACATTTCCGGAATCAGCTCCTCCACGACCACATAGACCATGGCCCCGGCCGCAAAGCTCAGAAGATACGGCAGGAGCGGAACCACAAAGCCCGCCGCAAGTATGGTCAGTGCCGCGCCCACCGGCTCCACTGCGCCGGAAAGCGTACCGTAAAGGAACGCCCTTCCCTTGCTGACGCCCTCCGCCCGCAGGGGCATGGAGATGATAGCACCTTCCGGGAAATTCTGTATCGCAATTCCAAGGGAAAGCGACAGCGCACCCATGGCAGTAATCCCGGCATCCCCGGAAAGCCATCCGGCATAGACCACACCCACCGCCATGCCCTCCGGCAGATTGTGGAGCGTCACTGCCAGAACCAGCATGGTGGTCTTTTGCAGGCTGCTGCCCGGCCCCTCTGCCCTGCTGCTGTTCAGGTGCAGATGGGGAATCGTCCGGTCCAAAAGCAGCAAAAACAAAATGCCCAGCCAGAATCCCGCCACGGCAGGCACAAAGGCCCACTTTCCCATGGAAGCCGCCTGGTCCATCGCCGGCACCAGCAGACTCCACACGGACGCCGCCACCATGACCCCCGCCGCAAATCCCGTCAGGGCACGCTGCACGGACACATGCAGCTTATTTTTCATAAAAAACACACATGCCGCCCCCAGGGCCGTGCCCAGAAACGGTATCATAATTCCCCGAATCACTTCTGTCTGCATAAAATATCCTCTTTTTACGGAAAGCAATTTTCAACTAGCATATCCACTTCCGCATCCGAAAATCCGGAATATTCGCAAATAATTATGGATATTTCATAATTCCGTGCGCATCTGCGCACATGGAATCAAAAATCGAAACATCGACCTTCTGTTTCGATATTTTACCATAATTATTCGCGCATCTGCGCACATGGAATCAAAAATCGAAACATTGACCTTCTGTTTCGATATTTTACCATGTCAGCCGGTTCCGGGCAAGCGTTCCCTCATGATTCCATGGTTTTTTTTAATTTCTTCCAATAGGGAAAGAACAGGGCGGCAGAGAGCAGGGCGGTGAGGACATCCGCGGTGGGGGTTGCCCAGGCAATCCCGTATACCCCGCCCAGAAAATGATACAGCAGCATAAAGGGCACATCCAGCCCTCCTTTCCTGCACAGGGACAAAATCAGCGGCGGCAGTTTTTTTCCGGTAGCCTGGAATACCGTCACTGCCATCATAATGCAGGAAGACAGGGGCAGGGAAAGACATAAGATCCGGATAAATCTCTGACTGTATTGGATGGTTTCCCCATTGTCTATGAAGATTCCCGACAGCGGCGCCGCAAACAGATACAGAAGCACCGAACCTGCCAGTGCGAGACCCGCGCTGTAAAACAGGGCTATCCGGATGGTTTTCCCCATGCGCTCCCTGTTTCCGGCCGCATAATTATACCCGATCAGCGCCAGCACACCCTGGGTCATTCCCTGGGCCACCGCAAAACCCACCATATCCACCTTTTTTGCGATTCCCATACCGGCTACCGCCTCACTGGAGTACCCTGCCACCAGCTGATTCAGGGTTACATTGGAGAAAAACGACATAAGTGTCATAACAAAACTGGGCAGCCCCACCACCAGCACCTCCCGGGGAATCTGTTTTTTCAGGGTAAAGTCCCGGGGATGAATGCGGATGCACAGATTTTTCCTGTTTTTTCTCATCAAAACCAGAAAATAGATGCAGGCAGCGCAGTTTGACAGAAGCGTGGCCAGAGCCGCCCCCTGAATCTGCATATGTAAGCCGAAAATCATCAGGGGATCCAGAATGATATTCAGAATTCCCCCCATGGTCAGTCCCAGACTGGCCTGCTTTGCATAACCTTCCGTTCTCACCAGATGGGCCAGGATGGTGCTCAGTACCGTGGGAACCGCCCCCAGTGTCACGGTGTAAAACACATACTGGTAGGTCAGTTCATAGGTTTCCGGGGTAGTTCCCATAAGCGGCAGCAACACCGGACGGATTACCATAAAAGCCATGCCGTATAGAAATGCCGTTAAAATGCCGCCCCACACGGCAAATGCCGACACATTTTTTGCCCTTTCCGGATGATTGCCTCCCAGGTCCCTGGAGATCAGGCTGGCGCCGCCGATGCCAAACAGATTCGCGATTCCCGTGAGAAAGATAAAAGGCGGCATGGCAACCGTGGCTGCCGCCACCTGTACAGGGTCATCCAGCTGACCGATAAAAAAAGTATCCGCAATATTATAAATCACGGTGATCAGCTGACTGATCACCGTGGGTATCGCCAATGTAATGACTGCCTTGCGTACAGGCGATTCTTCAAATAAATATTTTTTGTCCATTGATACTCCCACTTAAAAGATTTTGTCCAGAGCCTGCTTCATGAGCCTGCAGACCCCCTGATGGCTGATTTCGTCATCCGTGAACAGGACTTCCGCCCCGGTATTTTTTTCGGCATACCGCTGATTGTCAGGATACCAGGGACTCTGTCTGCTGCAGGCCAGAATGGTTTTCACCGGTATGCCGCAGCTTTCCGCATACAGATCCTCCCTGCCTCCTTCCACCGTTTTCCGGTCTCCGAACAGTGCGTCCAGGGAATCTGCCGTCTGGCAGGAAAATCTCTCCCCATCCTCCGGCATCCGGCATTTTGCCGCCACATCCAGCTCTCCGTTGACCAGAATTGCCGTCCGGAACAGATCCCTGTTATGGGACGCCACTTTTGCCGCCCCATAGGCGCCGCTCCCTATGCCCAGCAGATAATTGTCCTCCGGCGCCCCGCTCAGCGGATACATAAAACGGAAGATCCCCGGACATTCCCGGGCGATAAACTGTTCATTCCAGGTTCCCCATGCCATGTCCGTACAGAGGGAATGGCTGATGTCCGGCGCAATGATAAATATTTTCTTTTTTTCCGCATATCCGTCCAGAAGGTCCGTATACCTTTCCAGTTCCACCGGCCCCGTGCCATCCGGATGGATAAACCAGACCGCCGGATATTTTTTCCCTGCCTCAAGATCCGGGCCGGGAAAAAACACTTCTGCCTCAAAGGTGCTGAACAACTTCACGGACATTGCATTTACTTCGATATGTGCCATTTACGCCTCCTCCATCCGAAATACATTTTCAAGGGGGATCCAGCCGATAAACTGTTTCACATGCCTATCGCAGTATTCCCAGTTGTGTCTCCCGTGATCTCTGATATCATGGAATTCCAGTCCCATCTCATGCAGCAGATTTGCCGTCTCATAATTGTCGCCGGCGATGGCATCCTCCTGCCCCGTGGCGATATAGAAGGCAGGGAGCCTGTTCCCTGCAGCCAGGTGTTTTTCCAGCAGATACAGATTGTCATCCGGGGTGTTGCGCCTGTCCTGTGCTCCCCCGAACGCCGCCGCGATGGTGCGCTGGGCTTCCGGTATGGGATCGTCCGCGTGTTCCCGCACCCCCAGATCTTCCGGTCCCCTCCGGACCGGCTGTCTGGGAATGATTCCTATGGGGCCGGAAAAAACACCGCAGGCGGCAAATTTTTCCGGATAACGCATGGCGAATTTAAAGGCTCCGTATCCTCCCATGGAAAAGCCCGCCACAAAATTGTCCTCCCGCCTCACGGACAGCGGAAACAGCTTTGTGAGAAAAGGAGGCAGCTCCTCCGTGATAAACGAAAAATACGGATATTTTCCGTGGGCGGTGTCCATATAGCCCGCGTAATAAGAGCTGGGAAGCACCACCGCAATACCGGCCTGGGCAGAATACAGTTCCAGGGCGGTATATCTGGCCCAGTCCGTGTAATTGTACCCGCCTCCGGGAAGCAGCCACAGAACCGGATACCGGTAATCCAGGGGGCGGTCAGCCAGCGAAAACCCCCATTTGTTTTCAGGGATGATGACTTCCACCCCCATGACCATTTTCATCATTTCCGAATAAAAAGTTATTTTATGTAACGCCATAGCCGCCTCCCAGCAAATCCTTCAGAATCCATGCGGTGTACGTGGAAATCCTGGCGGGGTGATCGGTGATATAAGTCACTCCGTTGCATTCCGAACAGTACAGCCCTTCAAAACGCTCCGCAAACCATACCAGCGGAATATATAATGTCCCATCCCGGTGCACAGCCTCGCACAGCATGCTTTCCACCCGGTTGTCCGCCACACAGCCCACAGAGCCTCTGGCAAACTGCAGGTGCTCTCCCGTCCGCAGGTCCAGTTCGCACACGGTTCCATCCTGGTTCTGGCGAAAATCCGCTCCCCAGATCCTGCCGCAGAAGGCCGCCGGCACATACAGATATTCCCCCCGCACAATCTCTTTTCCGCCCAGTCCGTGGTACTTTAACTTTTTCCAGGAAAACACCTTTCCGTTTACAGGCACTGTCTCCCCGCCGGTCCAGGCCATGTCACAGCCTTCCGCCACGGCAACGGACACCCGGTCTCCTTTTCTCTCCCTGTCACATCCGGTATGCGCCAGGTTGCCGTCCGCGTCCCTTCTCACCCCGGAAAAGTTGTAATCCCACATATATTCCGCATCATCAAAGGTCTGGCCGTGATCCCTGTTTTTCACATCCATAATGGAAAATCTGGCCTTTTCTCCCTCAAAAAAGATAAAATTGTAATCTCCCCTGATGGAAATTTCCGGCAGCCCCGTACACCCGTTCACCAGCTTCCAGTACTGGTAATTTTTCATCAGTGTGTCCTTGTTTTTCAGGGGATAATAGGGCGGCACCACATCATGCTCCAGCCGGGACACCATGATGTCCAGCGGCCCGCCCTCATTTCTGACCCGGTCCTCTTCGTCGAAGAGCAGCCCCGTATCCGTGGGACACCCGCTGCCCGCCGCCCCTGCAAAGAGATGTCCGAAATGTCTGGCCATCTGGGAGGCCACGGCATTTCCCATGGACATGCCCTGAATGTAAATCCTGCCCCTGTCAATATTGTATTTTTCCTGCATCCGCTCCAGCAGTCCCAGAATCAGCTTCACATCATGATATCCGCTTATGGGCCCGTCCTGCAGTGCAATCTGCGGCAGCCCCGGTATGGGCTTTGACAGCATTTCCTTTTTTGCGGGGTCAAATTCGATCTGCCACATTCTCTGGCGTTGCGCATTGGGAAATACCACAATAAAGCCTTCCCGGTCGGCAACGTGGCTCCAGGATGTATAAATACACTGTCCCCATCCGGTCATGAGCCCTCCGTGGCAGGAAATCACCAGCGGTGTCTTTCTCTCCGGGTCATAATTTGCGGGCACATATTCATACCACACATCCTCCCCTTCCCCCGCCACCACACATTCCCGGTGCTCTTTCAGCAGGGGCGGGTACACCTGGGAGTTATTCCCGTTTTCATTGACCACCATGCGGCCGTCCCGGATTGCCTCCGGCAGATAGTCCCTGTTGCAGTCATTGGGTTCTCCGGGCAGTAATACTATTTTTCCCTTCTCCATGGACTATTCCTTTCTGCAGGCTGTTCCGGTCCGGAACAGCCAGTTATCTTCCTCATTCAGTCTCAGGTTCATGGTTTTTGTATACAAATGTCCGTTCAGCTTTTCAAAACGGAGCCGTGTCACCGTCCATGATTCCAGCCAGTGAACGGTAATCTCCAGGGTGTATGTATTGATAAATCTGGCGGTGGCGCAGTAATCGTCCAGTCCTGCCAGCACATTCCTGATTTTTTCCGGCCTCCACTTTCCGTCCCTGTAAGCCCTGATTTTGTGCTCCCCAAACGCGAATACATAACTGTCACTGTCTTCGGCAAGGGAAAATTCCCTCACGGGCAGATCCCTTTCCTTCGCGCGGAACAATTTGAAAAAATCACCTTTTCCGGGCGGCGCCACGCACATCCACGGATCCAGTTCCCCTGAGATCATGCCGTAGGTTCCCGTCAGGTCTTCATGCCCCGGCAGCTGGTCCGGAAGGTCATCCGGCACGGTGAGGCTTTCCGCGAAGGCTGTAAAACGTTCATATGCCTCTCTGTCTTCCTCCAGCGCCTCATCCCTGATCACATCAAAAAGTCCTTCGTAAACCGCATCCAGGGTGGCCTGGGGCCCGTATGGCATCATGGCTCCTTCATGTATGGAAACCACCAGTTTTTTGTCCGGCCAGATAATCCCGAACTGTCCCTGCCCGCCGTCAAACCGGTAAACCCCGGGCCTGCTGCAGGCCCAGAGCTGATAACCGTATCCGCATCTTCCGTCCTTCTGTTCCGGCGCGTAAGAGGTGTCTGTCTGTACGGACAGGGCATCCTTCACAAACTTCTCACTCAGAATCTGTTCCCCCTGCCATTTCCCGTACTCACAGTACAGCATCCCCAGGCGGAGATTATCCTCCGTGGTGGCAAAGGTGCCCGGCTCCGCCGCGATCTTATCCGGAAAATCCAGCCAGACAAATCTTTCCGCATCGATTCCTATCTTTTCAAAAAGCCTGGGTGTGAGATATTCCTTCAGTCCCATGCCCGTTTTTTTGTAAATAATGGCTCCCAGCAGGCAGGATCCGGAAGAATTGTACAGAAACCGGGTGCCCGGCAGATAGGTTACGGGCGTCCTGAAATAATCACAGATCCAGTCTTCGGTCATCTCCGGATGCACCGCCATGCCGTTGGTCATGGTAAGCACATGGCGTATGGTGATCTTTTTCATGTTCTCATCCGGCACAATACCTGCCTTTTCTATTTCGTCCCTGAAAATTTCCGTAACCTTTTCCTCCAGACAGAGAATTCCCTCCTGCTCCGCTATGCCTATGGCCGTGCAGGTATAGCTCTTTCCCATGGAATGATTGCTGTGGACCAGGTCCGGGCCGTAAGGCTTCCACCAGCATTCCGCAAACACTTTTCCCTCACGGGCCGCCATAAAGCCGTTCATCCGAGTATGCCTGTGCATGAGCCGCTTTAACAGCCATTCCATCCTTTCCGATGAGATCCCCGCACTTTCCGGGGTCGTTCTTGTGAGACACGCCATAATTCCCTCCGTCTTTTTACTGAATTGCCAGCCAGCTGTCCAGCTGACTCTGTTTTTCCTTGATAATGTCGTCAATACCCGCCGTGTGCAGCGCCTGCTGGAACTCGGGCAGTACGGCGTCGATATCGGCCTCGCCCATGATCAGCGGAATATAATACTGGGAAATCACATTGGCACATGCAGCCATCTGGTCCGCCACCGGTGAGGCGTCAAACTGGAAGCCCAGCGCCAGTGATTTGCTGGCAGAAGCATTTGCCGCTTTCATCTGTTCGAAAATATCCACCGGTTCATAGTCCCTTGGCGCGCACAGGGTAATATTGGGCCACAAAGCGGATCCTCCCGGCCCCCAGCCGCAGTCAAACAATGATTTTCCTTCCGGGAAGCTGAGTCTTCCGTCTTCCGTCACCACATAATTCTTTCCTTCAATTCCCTGGCCCACCAGTTTCGCCGCTTCCTCGTCGGAATAAAGCACATTCAGCACTCTCATGGCAGCCTCCGGATTCTTACAGAAGGAACTGATATGCCACATATAAGTGGTCACATCACCGGTGGTTGCAAGCTTGTCCGTCACCGCGGCGCCGGTCACATTAAGTCCGTAGGAAGCCGCCACGCTGTCCACGCCCTGCTGGGCGTCCCAGTTATATCCCAGGGTTCCGTTGGCCACACCATACTGAAGGTTCACAAGGGTGGCGTCCGAGTTGCTCATGGGATCGGGCGAGATAATGCCTTTTTCCTTCCAGATCTTCACATTCTCCAGAAATTTTCGGAAATAATCCGATTCATAATAGTTTTCCACTGTTGTGGACCTGGTGGGATCCGTCAGCACGCCCAGGAAATTGGTATCTCCCAGGTAGTCTATGGACTTGGGAATCCAGTAAGTCTGTGTGGCTCCGGGAATATAGTACTTGTCCGGATTGGCTTCTTTTAATTTTACCATGACATTGGTGATGTCTTCCAGGCTGGCCGCCTTTGCCAGTTCCTCCCCGACTCCGGCTTTCTCCACATCCTCCGAATACACAATGTACTCGTTCTGGCTGCACCAGGCATATACGCTGGGAATCCCGTACAGGGTGTCGCCGATCTTGCCGCAGTTGAGATAACTTTCGTATCCCTCATAGACACTCTGGATATCCTTGCCATATTCCTTCAGCAGATCATCCAGCGCCATGACCTGGCCGTTGGAAACCAGATTGCTCTCCGATGTATACCAGAAGGAGTTGAACAGGTCAATGGAGTTCTCCCCGCCCGTAAGCATCAGGTTCAGCTGTGTCACCAGATTTGCAAATTCAATGCCCACCAGCTCCACTTCCGCCTGGGCCTTCTCCCGCAGAATCACATTCAGCGCATCCTGGATTTCCTGTTTCTGGGAAGTGTCGCCGATCAGAAGGTATTCCATGGTGACCACCGGGTATTCCCCGTCCTGCGCGGGCTCTTCCCCTTCTGCCCCGGTTTCCGCCTCCGTGTTGCTCTCCGTCCCCTGCTGTGCGGAAGACTCCCCTGACACATCCGGGCTGCCGCCTTCCTCTTCTTTGTTTCCGCATCCGGTAAACATCGTGCTTACCATCGCTGCCGCCAGCACTGCCGCCAATAGTTTCCTCTTCATAAAAACCACCAAACCTTTCCGTAACCTGCGAATTTGGGCCGCAGGCACAATATCCATGTCTTTTTGAGATGCATACATCTTAACAAAATACTGCCGGACCATTCTATCAGATTTCTGTTGTAAATCGTCACTTTTCTAATTTCTGCATCCATTTATTACATACAATAATACATTTTTACCCGGTTTTTTCACAAAAAGCAGAAATGTGATATTATTTCTCACAAAAATGATAGCTGACATTTCCGGAAAGCTGTATCTTATTTGTATAAAATGCCAAAGGCTGTCACACGCGAAAGGAGTAACTGCATTATGAAACAAAAATATCCGAAACACAAAAAAAGGTTCGTCCGGGCGCTTCCCCTCTACCTGATGATGCTTCCCGGGTTCCTTTACCTGGTCGTCAACAATTATATGCCCATGGCGGGGCTGGCACTTGCCTTCAAGAAAGTGGACTACTCCGCCGGCATACTGAATAGTCCCTGGACAGGGTTCTCCAATTTTAAGTATCTGTTCAGCACCAAAGATGCTTTTATTTTTTTCAGAAATACCATTCTCTATAACCTTGCATTTATTTTTCTGGGCAATCTGCTGGGAGTCTTCACCGCCATTGCCCTGGACAGTTTAAAGAAAAAATTCTTCAGGAGGGCCAGCCAGATTGTGATCCTGATACCTTATCTGCTGTCAACCGTGATCATAAGTTACATCGTGTACGCTTTCTTGAGCGGAAGCACCGGTTTTGTGAACAATACCTTATTAAAAGCCTTGGGGGGAGAACCCGTCAGCTGGTACAGCCAGGCCGGATACTGGCCGGTGATCCTGGTCATTGTGTACCTCTGGATGAGTTTCGGATATTCGTCCATTCTTTATTATTCCACGCTCATTGGCATCGACAAGACCTACTACGAAGCCGCAGTGGTGGACGGGGCATCCATCCTCCAGCAGATCCGCTTCATCACCCTTCCCTTTTTAAAGACCACCATCATCACTCTGGTGCTGATGGCCGTTGGCAGAATCTGTTATTCCGATTTCGGTCTGTTCTACCAGATTCCCATGAACAGCGGCCTGCTGTACAGCACTACCCAGACCATTGACACCTATGTATACAGGGCCCTGCTGGAAATGAATGATATCGGAAGAAGTACGGCTGCCGGATTCCTCCAGTCCATTCTGGGATTTGTCTGTATTTTCATCGCAAACACGGTGGTCAGCAAAATAGACAGGGAAAGCGCATTGTTTTAAAGCCGGCCAGGCCGGGCGCCGGACCCTGACCGGAAAACCAGTTTTCATCACCGAAAAAAATTGCAGCAGAAAGAAGGTATAACCATGATCCAGAACAGTAAAATTTACCGAATCCTCATGAGTCTTGTGATGTTATTTTTCGTTTTTGCATGCCTCCTGCCATTTGCCCTTCTGATATCCGGTTCCCTGTCCTCCGAAAGCAGTCTGAAAGCCTTCGGCTACACTCTGTTTCCCAGGGAATTCAGCCTGGAGGCATACCAGTACATATGGACCACCAAAAGCGCCATCTTCCGGTCCTACGGAATGAGCCTGATGTACACTGCCGTGGGCACCATCGCAAATATGTGCATGACCTTTATGTTTGCCTATCCGCTGTCCAGGGAATCCCTTCCGGGGCGCAAGGTAATTTCCTTTATATTGTTTTTCACCATGCTTTTTAACGGCGGTTTTGTCCCCACTTATCTGATCTATGCCAATATCTTCCATATTGTGGATACTTACTGGGGAATGGTGGTCCCCTACCTTTTGATGAACGCCTTTTACGTCATCATGTGCAGAACCTATATCACCTCCAATGTTCCAAACGAAGTGGTGGAAGCCGCCAGAATAGACGGCGCCGGCGAAATGGCCGTGCTGCTCCGGGTGGTGACGCCCATGTCGCGGCCCATCCTGGCCACCATCGCGCTGATGTCCGCCATAGCCTATTGGAATAACTGGACCAACGGTGTCTATTTCATCCGCATCCGGACAGAACTTTACGGAATACAGAACTTTTTAAACTCTGTCATGAACAATGTGACCGTGCTGTCCTCCCACAGTTCTTCCCTGGGAACCGCCCGCCAGATTCCAAGCACGGGCATCCGCATGGCCCTGGCCGTCATCGCCGTTATCCCGGTGCTGATTGCCTATCCTTTTTTCCAGAAATCATTTGTGGCCGGAATCACGGTGGGCTCCGTAAAAGGATAAGGACAGAAAAACCGCAAAAGAAAATGAGGAGAAATGTCATGAAACAAATCGAAAACAAAATCATGCTCATCACCTACGGCAATACCCTGGGCGCAGACCTGAAGGAGCTGGAGCAGAACCTGAAAAAATATATCCCCCGTGGAGCAGTATGCGGCCTGCATCTTCTTCCCTTTTACCCCTCCTCCGGCGACAGGGGCTTTGCCGTCATCAACTACGACACCGTGGACCCGGCGCTGGGAACCTGGGAAGACATTGACCGGCTGGGTTCCCAATATTATCTGATGGCAGATTTCATGCTGAATCATGTCTCCATCCGTTGTGATGAATTCCGGGATTACATGGAAAGAGGCGATGCCTCCCCCTATCGGGATATGTTCATCCACTGGGATGAATTCTGGCCCGGCGGTGAGCCTTCCGAGGAGGAGCGGAAAATGCTCTACTGCCGCAAGCCTGTCCTGCCCAAAATGGACTTTGTCCGCAAGGATGGGAAAAAAGTCTCTCTCTGGAACACATTCTTCCAGGAGCAGATCGATATCAACCCGTATGCCCCGGCCACAGGGGACTATTACGCCAGAAACCTGAAGCGCATTGCCTCCCATGTGCCCCTGGTCCGTTTCGACGCTTTTGCGTATACCAGCAAACGCCCCGGCACCAGCTGCTTCTTTGTGGAGCCGGAGATCTGGGAAATCCTGGATCTGTCCATGAAGCCCCTGGAAGAAACCGGCACACGCATGCTGGCGGAGATCCATGAAAACTATCACATTCAGCTGAAAATGGCAGAACACGGATACTGGGTATATGATTTCGCGCTGCCCATGCTGCTCCTTCACGCCATAAAAAGCGGCCAGAGCCAGCGTCTCATCCACTGGCTGAAAATATGTCCCCGCAATCAGTTCACCACCCTTGACACCCACGATGGCATCGGTGTGGTGGATGTAGTGGATCTGCTTTCGGATGAGGAGATCGATCTGGTGCGGGATGATGTGGACGATATCACCCGGGATGCCAGGCCCTACCTGCGTTTCCCCAGCATGATCAAAACCGACAAGGGAAAATCCCGCCTGTATCAGATGGGATGCACTTTTTATTCCGCTTTGAGATGCAATGACAATGATTATCTGCTGGCCAGGGCCGTCCAGTTTTTTACCCCCGGCATTCCCCAGGTGTACTATGTAGGTATGCTGGCCGGGGAGAATGATGTGGAAGCCCTCATGCGCGGGGAAGAGCCCCGGAGCATCAACCGCCATACCTACTCGGAACGGGAACTGGAGGAAGCTGTGGCAAAGCCGGTGGTAAAACAATTGTTCCGCCTGATGCAGTTTCGAAATTCCTATCCCGCCTTCGACGGAGACTTTGCCGTAACCCCCGGTCCGGAAGTATCCCCGGGGAAAACCAGCCGGCTTACCATCACCTGGACGCATAATAGCTACCGCTGCACCCTTTCCTGTGATATGGAAACAAAATCCTTTGACATCACTTACTTTGACCCGGACACCCGGGAAATGACCCGTTTGCTTCTGTCATGAGGCAAATGAAAATCTATTATTGAAATCTGTTTCCATCCCGCCACAGACATGCCGGAAGCATTTTCTGCCGCCCGCTCCGCAGCGGAAAATGCCTCCCCATGACGGGACGGAACGAAAAATCAGGAGGTACCCATGCCATTACTTACAATGAATCTGGAAAGTCTCTGTCTGAAGGGCAACACCCAGGTCTCCATAATCCTCCCCCAGATTCCCCAGGGGGCGGATCCCAAAACCTTTTATTCCGGTGAGAAAAAATACAAAGTCCTCTGGCTTCTCCACGGCACCTTCGGCGATCATTCCGACTGGGTCCGTTATACCGGAATCGAACTTTACGCCAGGGAGCGCGGCCTTGTGGTTGTCATGCCCAGCGCACTGAACTCCAATTATTCCAACTGGGAAGATACCATGCTGGGTTACAACATGTATGATTTCCTCACGGAAGAACTGATGCCCATGGTACAGCACTGGTTTCCGGCCTCCGGCAGACGGGAGGATAATTTTATCGCGGGCCTGTCCATGGGCGGCCGCGGCGCCGTAAAATATGCGGCAAACCGTCCCGAACTGTTCGCCGGGGCAGCTGTCCTCTCCGCAGTCCCGGTGGACTTTGCCCTGATGAAGCCGGGGGATCCCAATCCTTTCCTGGATCCGGAAAATCCGCGCACTTCCCTTTCCATCAGAAATGCGGGAGGACTGGAAAAATATATTGCTTCCGAAGAAAATGTCTGGGATATTCTGGACAAAAAAGCCCCCCTGGGAGTGCTCCCCCGGCTGTTTTTTGCCTGCGGCCAGGAGGATGTGCTCCTGTACCGGCAGTATACGGCCTTCCAAAAGCACTGCCTGGAAATCGGCCTGGATGCCGACTGGTTCTCCCTTCCGGGTTACGCCCATGAGTGGAGATTCTGGGATATTGCCATTCAGAAGGCCCTGGATTTGTTCGGCATCCTGCCAGTGCGAAAATACTGACCAGAAAGCGAGGTTTATATATATGAAGCTTTACGCCCATTTCAACACATCCGTGGGAGACTTCGGCCATCAGGCAGATTCTCTGCTCTTAAAGGGCTGTCACGGTATCTCCGATCACAGGGACAGTTCTGCCGTACAGGCGGAAATCATAAATGCCTGCGGGGACTTAAGCGGAATGCACCCGGTCACGGCGGCTTCCTCCATCAGAATCAGGGAAGATGCCATCGAAATTTTCTTTTCCCCTTTCCGGCTCACCGGAAAGGAACGCGTTGCGGTAACCATCCATGGTGAAAAAACAGAATATTCCCCCGGCACATGTGATTTATGCACTGTCAGGGGGGAATCGGATTTTGACAGCTTCCGGGAAAACGGCATTGTGTACCGGATGCATGTCCCCTCTGCCTCCGTCCCCCGTCCCCTGATTCTGTTCCTTCACGGAGGCGGGGAATGCGGCAGCGACAACTGCCTCCAGCTCACCGGAACCATGGGCGCCATCTCCCTGGCAGAACGTTTTCCGGACTTCTATATTATGGCGCCCCAGGCCCCTGACAACGGGATTTCCATTGAGGCGGCCCTGGGCTCCATGAAAGGATTTTCACAGTTTGACCACATGGACCTGGGCGCCCTTCCCCACTGCGGCAAATCTGCCAGGGGCTGGAACCGGGACTATCTGGCCGGTATTGAAGCGGAAATCCTGCGGCTGGTCCGCGCGGAAAAAGTGGATCCTTCCCGCATTTATCTCACGGGCATGAGCATGGGCGGCGGGGGCTGTCTCCGGATGCTCTCCGTTGCGCCCGGATTATTTGCCGCCTCCTGCATCATCTGTCCCACCATGAACAGCGAGACCTATTCCATCCTGCATGAACTGCCCCCGGTGCCCTGCTGGATCTCCAGCGCCTATATTGACCATCAGCGCAACCGCCACGCTTTTCTGACGGATGCCTGCTCTCATCTGTGGGAGCAGGGCAGGCGTGACGTAAAACTCACGCTCTTTACCGCGGAAGAACTGAAAAAATACGGCATCGGGTGTTCCGAAGGACTCACGGACGCCCAGATCAGAAGCGAAAACCACAATTGCTGGACACTGGTGTACCACAATGAGCGCCACATGCTCAGCTGGATGACCGCCCAGGTCAATTCCCGCCGGTTCTGACCTGTGTCCCGTCACATTTTTTAAGAGGTGTCAACATGAATTTTACCAAACTCACAGAATATCTTGATTCCCTGGAAACAAATTACAAAATCCCCGGCGGGGACTGTATCATATGCCAGAACCATGAAACCATCTACCGCCACGGCTTTGGCTTCTCGGATTATGAAAAGAAAAAACCCGTGGACCCAAACGACATTTACATGCTTTATTCGGCCTCCAAAGTGATTACCATGACCGCCGTTCTCCAGCTGATAGAGCAGGGAAAACTGCACTTGTATGATCAGCTCACTGATTTCTTCCCGGAGTTTTCCGTTTTGCGGGTTGCCGATGATTTCAGTATCTCTTTCCCCACCAAATGGCCGGACAAAGATACCCCCTGTCATCTGGCCCACCGTTCCATCCGCATCATCGACCTGATGACCATGACCTCGGGCCTGTCTTATGACACGGAGTCGGAAGTGCTGAACCGGCTGAAAGAACGCAGCGGAAACCAGGCCTCCACCTGCCAAGTGATCTCCTCCATGGCCGGAATGCCGCTGGTGTACGAGCCGGGAGAGCGCTGGTCCTACAATCTGGGACATGATATTCTGGCAGGCGTTGTGGAAAAGGTTTCCGGAATGCGTTTTTCCCAATACCTGGACCGGAATTTATTCGGCCCCCTGGGAATTACGGATTTCCGTTTCCGGCCGGATGCCGTGCCCTCTGCCCTCTACCGCACGGAAATCGGGCCGGATGGCCTGCTTACCGACAACATTCTCCCCTATCCCGAAGGTTACCACAGCCGGTTCCGGATCACGGAAAACTATGAAAGCGGCGGGGCAGGGCTTTTCGGCACTGCTGCATCCTACAGCAAATTCATAGACTGCCTTGCCTGCGGCGGCACCGGATGGAATGGCTCCGCCATTCTCTCCGGGGATACGGTGAGACTGTTCACCATCCCCTACACCACGGGAAGACAGCTGGAGGATTTCCGCATGACCGGAAAAAAGGAATACGGCTACGGACTGGGGGTCCGGGTCCGCACCGAAAGCCGGGACAGCCTTGTCCCTCCCGGGGAATTCGGCTGGGACGGCGCCGCCGGGGCCTATGTGCTGGCGGATCCCCTCAATAAGATCAGTATTTTCTATGTGCAGCATGTGTTCGGATTTCCAAAAGCATACTCTCATATCCATCCCGCCATTCGGGATCTGGCCTATGGGGGAATATTCGGAAAGACAGAATAAGAAAGGACCAGAGACAATATCATGAGCTTACAATTATGCGACAGACTTTACTGGCCGGGCGGCCTCACCAGGGCCTTTACCCTCAGCTATGATGACGGGGTCATGCAGGATATCCGTCTGGTAGAAATGATGAACCGGTATTCCGTGAAAGGAACCTTTAACATCAATTCCGGTCTTCTGGGCCGCAAAAACATCCTTTCCGGTTTTCGGCCGGGCGAGCCCAATGTGGAACATTTTAAACTTGATGCCGCCAGTCTGCCTTCATTATATTCCGGTCACGAAGTGGCGGCCCACGGGCAGTACCATTCCTCCGTCTGCGGCATGGACAGCCTGCGTGTCACGGAGGAAGTCCTCTCCTGCCGGAGAACCCTGGAACAGATCCTGCACCTCCCCGTCACCGGTTACGCTTATGCATTCGGCTCATACGATGAAACCACTGTGGAGGTTCTGAAAAACTGCGGCATGCTTTATTCCCGCACCATCACCTCCACCCGCGGATTTGAACTGCCGCAAAGACTCCTTGCCTGGGATCCCACCTGCCATCATGATGACCCGGATTTGTTCCGGCTGGCAGAAACCTTTTTAAGCGACGCACCCCATTTTTCATGTTACAGTCCCGCAAAACTGTTTTACGTTTGGGGACATGCCTATGAATTCGACCAGCATGACAACTGGGACCAAATGGAGACGCTGCTGAGCACCATATCCGGCAGGGATGATGTCTGGTATGCCACAAACGGAGAAATTGCCTCTTACCTGCAGGCGTACCAAAGCCTGGTCTTCGCGGCGGATTCCTCCTTTGTGTACAATCCTTCCTGCACCTCCGTGTGGATCGGCAGCATGTTCCGGCAGCTCTTTACAGAGGCAAAGCCGGGGCAGGTCATCAGCCTGCTGCCGCCGGTGGAAATGTAAGGGTTTTGGGTCTGTGCGCCCAGCACTTACGTTTCTCAGGCACAAATCTCCCGCAAAACGGGGCGCGCAGATGGCGGAAATGAATTTCCAGACAGGCTCTAGCCCAGGATTTTCTTCCGGTATTCCGTGGGAGTAATGTCTTCATATTTCTTAAAAATCTGGGTGAAATGGGAAAAATTATCATATCCGATTTCGGCAGCAATCATGCTTATGGGAATATTGGGTGTGGCCAGAAGATCCTTGGCCACATCCAGTTTTACCTGCAGAATATAGTTTTTAATATTCTGTCCCGTCTTCGCCTTAAACACTTTTGTAAAATACTCCGGGCTCAGGTGCACATGCTCCGCCACATCCCGCACCGTAAAATTCTTGGACAGGTTATCCAGGATATACTGCTTGGCCTTGTCCACATCCGTCCCTTCATCCTGCTCCACCTTTCCAAGCGCCGTTATGATGTATCCCATGGCTTCCTTTAACGACCTGGAATCCGAAAAACCATCCATGTAATCATTATAGGAATACTCCCCCTGGAACAGATCCATGATATCGATATTATTTTCATAGGAATAGGAAAAAAACATCTGGGTCAACTGCTGATGAAGGTTACAGATATCGGCGTAATTCAGTTTATTTACCTTCAACAGAAAGTCCACATGGGAAAAGATGCTTTCCCGAAGATTTTTGTACTGTTTTCCGTTTAACAGAAGTTTCCATCTATGCATGTTCTCCTTCAGGTCAAGGGTCCTGTTCAGAACCACTTTTTCCGAAGTATAATAAATTCCCGGCTTATGATCCGTATTGTTAAGGTATATGGTGTTGGTTTCCCCGGCTTTCTTCCGCAGCGATTTCAGTTCCGTAAAGCTGCTTACATACATGCCGGGGGCCACACGGAGCCCTGCCCTGATCTTCTCATACAGAACCACATAAAAGTCCTCCGGAATATCCATGGGAAGCCCGGCCGCACTGACCAGAAGAATCACATATTGATGCAGCGTATTTTCACACAAAAAATAAGTAAGGGACGGCGCCATGCCGCATGTGTCAAGGGCAGACACCAGTATCTGCCGGTTCCGGAAATCCGCATAATCCGGATCGTCCCGCCTGACATAGTCAAAAATATTGATCATGATCATCTGTACCCCGGAACAGGCGCTTACCGGATATCCCATTTCGTTCAGTATCCGCACAGACTGGTTCACATCATCCTCATTGGCAGAATATAATTTGTATATGGTTTTTTCCAGCATCTGCATTTTATTTCCGTCATAGACCTGGCCGTGTCTTAGCAGTTTTCTTCCGGATTCGTCCGCCATATACTTTTCTGCCGCTTTTCTCAGCACCGCTTCTATTTCATCATAGGGCGCCGGCTGGACAATATAATCAAAACAGCCCAGCCGGATACTCTGCCGGGCATAGGAAAACTCCGCATGGGATGTGAGCAGGATCCTGATCATGTCCGGGTTTGTCTCCTGCACCCACTCGTTCAGCGACAGTCCGTCCTCCCCCGGCATCTCAATGTCACACAGCATCACATGGATCTCTTCCGTCTGTATAATATGCCTGGCTTCCTCCGCGCCTGCGGCAAAAAAAGCCCGGGCAAATCCCAGGCCCGCAAAATCAAGATTCTGTCTGATACCGTACAATACCGACGCCTGGTCATCCACAATCAGAATGTTCATGTTACGCCTCCCCTGCCCGTTACCGGCATCCACTGTTCATCCTGCCCGGTCAGCGCCGGAATATACATCACCACGCAGGCGCCGCCTTTCAGGTCATTGTAAAAATGAATGGAAAAATCCTGGTGATATATCAGCTGCAGTCTTCTTTTCAGATTACCGATCCCCACATGATACTGCTCAAACTGACAGCTCTCCGGGGCATTCAGCCGCTCCAGCACATCCCTGGAAAAACCTTCCCCGTTATCGGAAATTTTCAGTTTCAGAAAGCACTTCTCATTCTGTACCAGCCGCTCGGCACATATCACAATCTGCAGACTTTTGTTTTCTCTTCTGGAATACTGAAAGGAATTTTCCAGAAATGTCTGCACGGACAGCGGCGGCACCCTGTACTCCATAAGGCTTTCCTCAATATTTTCAATCACAATGATGGGGGTCATCCTGTCCATGGCTATAATACTGTGATAATCATTCACCTCCCGGATCTCCTCCCGGAGCGTGACCGTGGACATATTATCGTGAAACACATACCTGATGTGATTGGAAAATGCTATGATCATACGCTGCATTTTCCCGTACTGGCCGGCTTCCAGCATCCCGTAGAGACTTTTCAGACAGTTTACAAAAAAATGGGACCGGGTCTGCAGCTGATAATACTGCAGCTGTGCATGCTCCTCTTCCTGCTGTCTCTTCTGATTTTCATTTTCCAGATTGACTTTTGTGCGGACAAGGTCGTTCAGTGCATCATTAATTTTTTCAATCTCCAGGAAATGCCGGTCCCGCCCGTTTCCCCCCGGCTCCGCCAGCTTCCGGGGCGTATTCTCCGCTCCCGTGTCCGTCAGCATTTCGGATGCGCCTGCAATCTGTTTCAGGGGATAGAGGAGATAACGCGACATCACACGGAATACCGTTATCACCAGCGCCGTCAGTATTCCGAAAACCACCAGCAGAATCACCATGGCAATCCTGGAGTAGCCGTTCAGAAGTGTAAGTGTCTCCATGACGCAGAGGGAGACATTTGTATTTGTCAGTTCCTCACCCGTAAGCACATAACTGTTGCCAAAAAGGTTCAGCGGCGGCTTCTCCTGCCAGACGCTGTCCCCCGCCTCCTTTTCCGCAAACGCCCCGGCCTCCGTCAGGAAACGTTTCCCCGCCGAAAAAGCAAAGTAAATATTTCCGTCTTCATTGTCCTTGTTGATCAGGGCAGCCGTTCTCTCCAGGTCTATCATGGAACATACATTCAAATTCCCGGAGCGGAAATTATTCAGCAGGTAAATCCTTCCAGCATGGGCAAATGTGGTCCAGGCAAAGCATTCCTGGATGGTCAGCCCCCTGCCGAATTCCAGAATCGCTTCCTTCAGCACCACGCCCTCCAGAAAATCCCTGGCCGAATAATCGGAACCGAACTTGTAAATATCGATGGTCTGATTCTGGTCAAAAATAAATATGGCTCCCGTCTTGTAGGTTCTGTAATTGACCAGGTTCCGCAGGCTGTTCTCGTGAATCAGCTGTCTCTCTATATTCCCTCCCTGGGCAAGAACCTGAAAATCATAGTTGGATGTATACAGATTCAGATTAAAATCATACAGACTGTTGACCCAGATGTCGATCTCGTTTGTGTAGCTCTCCAGCAGTTTTCCGTGATTCTCCCGGGTGTTCTCCCTGGCCCATTGCATGAGATACACAGCCAGGAACAGCAGACCCGCCATTAGCACAGCCAAAAACAGGCAGAAAAACAGCAGCAGTATTTTTTTCACCGAATATCTCTTTTTGTCAGAGAAAAAAAGTGGCAGCATTGGTGTCCCTCATAAGTTCGTTTACAGTAATTTCCTGCTATCCTATTTTGAAAAGTATACTATCATAACAAATAACATTTTACAAGAAAAATCTCATCTTGCCCTTCATTCCTTATATTCTGTCCCAAAAGCCCGTTCTGATTCCCTCCGTCCATTCCGGCAGCGCCGTTGTGTCCGGTAAAACCGCATACAGACGCGGTTTTGGTTATGCGGCAAAGCGGTCCTGACTGTCACATGTGCTCCCGCGCCTCCCTTCAAAAAATACCGCATGCAACTCGACAAAAATCGTTTTATGTGTTATAATTTTCTACCGGGATATGTTAATCCTTTCAATTTTTTCAGGAGGTCTATTCATGAAATTTCTAGCAAACAAAAGGCTTGCAACGCGCATTGGAATTATTACTACTATCATCACTCTGGCCGGAATGTCTCTGCTCTGGGTCGTCGTATCCTCTAACACCGCTTCCATGGTCAAAAAAGATATCACCAACCAAATGACAGACGCAGTGGAATCCAGGGCTGCCATCATCAACGAATATGTGGCTTCCGTGGAAGAATATGTAACTGCATTTGCCCTGGGCCGCCAGGTTCGCGATCTTCTTCTGGATCCGGAAAATCCGGAGCTTGTGGAGAATGCCCAGAAATATACCGAGGAATTCGCCTCTGTCAAGGGCATTTTTGAAGGTCTGTATATCGCCACTCCTGTCACCCATGTACTGACACACACATCCCAGGGAGCCATCGGAATCACCACCCGGGAAGGAGATTCCCTGAAAACATTCCAGGATACCATTCTGTCAGAACAGCAGCTGACAAATCTGGGAATCATGAAATCGCCCGGAACCGGCAGCATGATTCTTTCCATGTATTACCCTGTATTTGAAGGCCAGGAATGCATCGGTTATGCGGGAGCCGGGGTTTACGCCAGCCATCTTATGGATTCCCTGACCAATCTGAGTATCGAGGGACTCCCCCAGAGTGAATATGCTTTTTTAAATGTAAGCTCCGGTGTATACCTGTACCATGAGGACGACACGCTTTTGAACACGGAAACCACTGATCAGGGATATCTGGAGATTCTCCGCCAGATCCGGGAAACCGGAAGCACTGACGCGGGCACATATTTTTACGAGGACGAAAACGGCGTTGACCGAATGGTAGTATACAAATATCTGAAAGACCGTGAATGGGTCTTTATGGTCCGCAACAGCACCTCCGATGTCTACAGCGTTGTCACATCGGTGCGCACGATAGTGGGCTGGCTGTGCGCCGCCGTGGCTTCTGCGGTTATTCTGCTGACCCTTCTGATTTTACGCAGGGAAAGCCGGGAGCTCATGATCGTGGAGCGGGCTATCGGCCATCTGGGCGATTTAAATCTCTCTGCGGACAATGAACTGGAAGCCTTTTACGGCAGGTCGGACGAGATCGGCATGATCGCGCAGACCACCCACCATGTATGCGGCTGCCTGCGCAAAACCATTGATGATGTGGGAAGGATTCTGGGGGAAATAGCCGATGGCAACCTGGCTGTGGACGTAACCCAGAACGAGTCCTATTATATCGGGGATTTCAGGGCCTTATCCGAAAGCCTTATCTCCATACATGCCAACCTGATGAATGTGATACGTGACATTTCCCAGGTTGCCAGCCAGGTGGACACAAGTGCGGACCGGGTATCCTCCGGTGCAGAGGCACTTTCCCAGGGTACCATGGAGCAGGCGGTTTCCATCGACGGCCTTGTGTCGAATGTGACTTCCATCACATCGCAGATCCAGGCCAGCACCACACGATGCGGCAACGCCAGCGAACTGGTGGACAAAGCCACCAGCTACACGGCTGAAGCCGATATGAAAATGGAACAGCTGAAAACGGCTACCAGAAATATCGACCAGTCATCGGCAAAAATCGTCACAGTCATTAAAACCATTGAAGATATTGCTTTCCAGACCAATATCCTGGCTTTGAACGCTTCCGTGGAAGCGGCTCACGCCGGATCCGCGGGAAAAGGATTTTCCGTGGTGGCAGAGGAAGTGCGGGAGCTGGCGGCCAAGTCTGCCGAAGCCGCGCAGAATACCACACGCCTGATCAATCATTCCCATTGAGGATGTAAAGACAGGAACGGAATCCACTACCCATGCCGTTTCCGCCATGCAGGTGATTGACGATTGTATCCAGTCAATAAAAGCACTCATGGACGAAATCTCCGCTGCCAGTGTCCAGCAGTCCGAGATGATGGTTCTGATCGAAAGAGGAATCCGGGAAATTTCCGCAGTGGTGCAGACAAATTCCGCCTCTGCCGAAAAAAGCGCTTCCGTTTCAAAGGAACTGTCCAGCCAGGCGCGGACTCTCAACAGCCTGATCAGCCGGTTCCGTATCTCCTGAATCCAAAGCCGGCGGCCACTACTGTCAGTGGCCGCCGGCTTAAACATTTTCCGCCTGTCCCGCCGCCCTTTCCCGTTTCCCTCATATACTACGGTTCTGGCAGCAGATACGATATCTTTTTATAAAACGGATCAAATAGTTCCTCCATCCTGGGTCAGCCGGTAGCGGCTTCTCTCGGATATCCCATGTAGACTGGAGTGATCAGCCTGCCCTATTCCCTTTTTATCAGCAGCACGGCAACATCATTCACATTCGTTCCCGTTGGGCCGGTCTTTAACAGCCCTCCCACTTCCTCCAGCGCCATGTAAGAATTGTTATCCCGCAATACCCGGCCGATATCAATTCCCCTGGCCATCAGCCGCTCTTTGGTGTGTGTGTCGCAGTACCCTCCGGCAGCATCCGTTGGCCCATCTGTCCCATCACTTCCGATGCTGAATACTGCGGTATCCCTTAAACCGGAGATGCCCTCTGCGGCGGCCAGGGCCAGCTCCTGATTCCGGCCGCCCTTTCCGGTTCCCGACAGATGCACGATGGTCTCACCCCCTGCCAGAAACGCCAGGCTCTCTTTCGAACCCTGATGCGTTTTCGCAATGGAAGCCAGAAAGCTTCCCGCTTCCCTGGCCTCGCAGCACAGCTGGTCTGTCAGAATCAGAGGACGATACCCCAGTGCCTCGCAGGCGCTGGCCGCCGCAATACAGAGATTTTTAACGCTTCCCGTGATCACGGTTTCCACATTATCCAGTTCCCCGGGTGTTTCCTTCTTTAACAGCTCCATCACCCGGCTGCTGAACCGGAGCCGGTACTTCTCCACAATCGCCAGCGCCTGTTCACAAGTACTGCTGTCGGGATACGCGGGACCGGAGGCGATCATGTCCAGGGGATCTCCCAGTATATCGCTGAGCACGATGCCATATACCTTTGCAGGGGCACAGATTTTTGCAAAACGGCCTCCCTTTACGGCGGAAAGCCGCTTCCGTATGGTGTTCATCTCTGTGATGTCCGCCCCGCAGGCCAGGAGCTGTGCCGTAATGTCCGAAAGTTCCCGCCCATCTGTCAAAGGTTTTTCAAAAAGCGCTGACCCTCCCCCGGACAGCAGAAAAACTACCGTGTCTTCTCTGTCCAAATTGCACACCAAATCCAGGGCTGCCCGGGTTCCCCTGAAAGAATTTTCATCCGGCACCGGATGTCCCGCCTCATAACACAGAACTTTCGGAACCGGTCCTTTCACATGCCCATACTTTGTCACACATACCCCTGCCTGCAGCCTGTCTCCCAGAATGGCTGCTGCCGTCCTGGACATCTGCCATGCCGCTTTTCCTGCCGCCACCAGATATACCCTGCCCCGGTCAAAACGCTTCCCGGTCAGGGCCTGCGATACCGCCTCATCCGGCATTACCTTCTCCAGTGCGGCTTCTATGATTATATGGGCATCTCTTTTTAAATCCATGGGCTCTCTCCTATTTTTTCATTTATCATAACATAAACCCCGGCCTGATCTTTTCTGTTTCAATTTTATCACACAATATTGCTTCTTTCCACAGACATCTTTTCAATTATCGGAGGCCGACAGCATTTGTGTCACCAAAAGGGCATGATTATTGGCATTATACATTATGTAAAACACATAATTATCTGCATTTTACAGCAATCGTTAATGCGATTTTAGTCGGGAAAGACCTTCCACGCCATAACGATTGCCTGGGTCAATATTGCAAAGTTCCTGATATAACTGCCTGGCCTCGGAAAATCGATTCTTCCTTTCATATAACCTTGCCAGCACTGTACGGGAATGCAATTGCCGGGAATCTATCTTTATCGCTTCCTTTAAATATTCCTCCGCTTCCTTTTCACGGCCTTTCTGCCTTGACAGCAGCCTTCCTAATTCCGTCCGCGACTGGATGTTCTTGGGATCTATTTTTATTATTTCAAGCAGATATTCCTCCGCTTCTTTTTCACGGCCTTTCTGCCTTGACAGCAGCCTTCCTAATTCCGTCCGGGATGGAAGTTCTTTGGGATTATATTTTAATACTGAAAGAAATTTTTCTTCCGCAGCGGAATCATCTCTTCTATTCGCCAGCCAAATTCCCCATTCTGTATACAGTTTTGCCAATAACAAATCGTTTTCTATTTCAGGTGCAAGGTCGCCCAAAACGGTTTCCACCGAAAAACTGCTTACTGAGAAGTTGCTCTTGCGCTTTGCCCACAAAACGCCAAGACACAAATACGCTCTTCCCACCGGTGAAAGATTTAAGTTTCCCTCTTGCGTCCGAGAATATATCCTTTCCAAATAGCCCCAGTAATCAATATCGCCAATGGGATCCTTTCTGCCCTTCTTTACTTCTTTCTTATTTCTGAAATTAGATAAAAACTCTTCGATTTCATTTTCATTCATCACATCCAGCAGATCGCATATCACTGAATCAATTGTGACTTTACTTTTATTGAACAGGAAAAATAATTCAGCGATCACATCATGTTTCGGCTGTAATGTATTTTTTCCCTCCTGATAAACCACTGGTTCCACATGATTGGACACAAACCGCTCACACAGACGCGTTCTCAATTTTCGCTCACTCAATTCCTCAAAGCGTTTGCAAAATAGAGAAAGCGACAGTGATGTATTAAACACTTTCAGCGCTGCAATTACGCCATATAGCTGGATGTCGGTATCTACTTTTCCAAACTCCCGATGAATCAAGTCACCCCATTCTTCCCAGTCCAGCTTGATGCTTCCTGGTTTGGAACTAATTTTTTTTAGCTCGAACAAAGTGCGGTAAATCAATTCCACCAAACTGACATTCGGCTTTCCATACTTCCCCAATGTTCTGTTTATAACAGATAATTGATCCTCTTCACTTATTGCCCCTTCTTTTACCAGATAAGAAGTACATTTTTTCAATATGGATTTTCTTCTTTCCGGAATTTCCGAAAAATAGCGGGACGGATAATCTTTTAAACAAAACTTTCTGGTCTGCCTGATACCCTCCAGGACAACAACCCCTGCATTGTCAAACCAGCGTAACAATAAATCCTGATCCGGATCAGCGAGTAGTGTAAGTCTGTTTTCCCGCTCTGCCATGAGCAGATGTATTTTGGAATTATGAGGCCATCTTGCTTGTAAGCTTGAAAAAGATGCTCTCCCTTCAAAGGGGTTATCAATGCACAGCAAGGTACTTTGCCCTGGAGGCGTAAGTTTAATCAGACAATCAAAGAACCGGTCTGCCATTTGTTCCGTTATAATTTCCTTATTTGACAAGGATAGCCAAAACGTCAGGCGCCCCGAAGAAGCCCTCTGTACCGCTACACGCATCATCAGGCTTGTTTTTCCCTGGCCTCCGTTTCCTGCAATGATAACCGGGGTGCCGCCTTGAATAAATTCCTCTACTGCCTGCACAGCCTCATTGTGTGGAACATCTGCATTTGCACTAATGACTTGGAACATTGTATGAAAATTGTTGTCAACCGTAAAGAATTTTTTAACAGTCAAATCAGTGCAGGAAATTTTTGCATCCGTAACATAGCCCGGGGTAATTAACGTCCCGATATCACAGATTCCCTGGTTGTCCAGGTGTGTTTTTATCCGGGAAGCAGCTTCCAGTATTTGCGGCAAATCGGCCAGTCTCTCAGAAATTGTTTCCAGATGGTTCTGAATCAGAACATCATGTATCCACGCTGAAAAATCCGGAATCGTCATCCACTGCTCCAATAAGTATGAGATGATAATTTCTGCTTCTTCTCTGCTTGCAATTTGGGACGTAACCATATCGCCTGCACTGGGCAGTACGTTGCGCCGCAAACACAATTCCCAATATCCCAGAATATCTTCTTCAAGAGGAATGCCTAAATCATCCTGCCTATATTTCCGATATTCGCAGTACCGTGCATACGCCATACCTGATTTTTCCCGAATGGCGTCCAGTGTTTCCTGAATATGGTTGCTATTCTTGTTTTTAAAGTGGTCAAAAATTGTTATCACTGATCCGACGAATCCTATTGACGTATTCAGATTAGAAAAGCTCTCTTTAACTGCATCCAAAATATTGTTCATTTGTTCACTCCCATTCTCTGTATAAATTGGGCGGCTTTTCAACAGATTCCAACCGTAAAAGCCGGTCGCTGAAACAACGCTCTTCTGTGTCAACATTGTACCACAAATTTCCCGCAAATGTCTACTACGGTCATATCGTCGTCATGGTTCTCAATTTGGGTGCCCGGTTATGCCAGACTCACCCAGAAGAAAATTCCTGCGTCCGCATTTTAGTACTGCTCTTTCCAATATAATGATTCCCCTGCTGCATTCTACCGTTCACCTTTCATCCCGGATAGATTTACACAGTTATATTAATCAGCTAAAACAGTCAGCCAAATATAGAAAATATAATAACCTTGACATAATGTTGTCAAGATTATTATAATAGAATCAAATCATGGAGGTAATGCGTTGCAGGAAAGTATGAATATAAAAAAAGAACTTGAAACGAAGTTAGGTGCGGCAAACGATATCTATCTAAACAACATTGATATTGACCCGCTGACAATTAAGGCAATTATGATAAATGAAGTTGTCCCCTCTGACCCCTTACAGGATTTTTACGGAACCCCCGGCGCTGATTATCTGAAAACGACGATTCCTCTTTTGCAGGGAGCAGGTTCAAAGGTTACTTCCATACAAGACGTATTGCAGAGTGGTATCTATATTACAAATGCCGTAAAAACTCCAAAGACAGAATATGCCATTGATAAAAGCAGCATTGAAAAAAGTCTGCCTTATTTGGAAGCAGAAATTTCTATCTTTCCCAATGTAAAGGTTATTATGCTTATGGGCGATGTTGCAAAGAAAGCCTTTAACATGATTGCGAAAAAGTCAACAAAGAAAAATGCCATTCCCGCCGTTTCCACTTATAAATTACGGAACAGCGAAATCTATTATAAGGGTATTCGAGTCATGCCGTCGTACATAATGACAAGGGGCAACATCCTGATTGAAAAATCAAAGGTTACAATGGCAACCGAGGACATTGCTACTATGTTAAAAATAATCAGTTAAACCCCTGTCATCTGATGATTTTATGACGGCCAAACAATCAAATGCCCAATTAGAAAATTATGCTCACAGCCCTCTCACAATCTCCATAAATCTCTCATGCGAATACGCTCCGTTATACTCAGGCTTCTTGGTCTCATAAACCATGAAATACTTATAGACTCCGCCCAGCCGGGAAGCCTTTGCTGCCCAGATTGCCCCGGTTTCAGCCTTTTCTCTCGATTCGTCATTCTTCAGGTGGTCGCCCTTGGTCTCCACCAGGAGCATCTTTCCGCTCTCTGTCATGACAATCAAGTCCGGATATGCTGTTACAGCGCCGTTGATGGCAAAACCTCTCCTGGAAATGTTCCTATGCCACCATCTGATATTTGGCAGCCCGGACAACTCCCATGCCACCCTGCTTTCATATCCGTTCACGTCTTCCTCCGCCGCATAAAGAGACTTGGGGATAGTATCGTTTACCTTTGCGGCAGTAATACCGGCGGGAAAAGAATACAGCGGCTGGCAGCTGATGATATCCTGCTCAATCCACTTTTTAAAAGTTTCCTTTGCATGGACATCCAATAACTGTCTCACTTTGTCATAAATCTTTTGAATGTATAAGTAATCGGACTGTTCCAAATCCGTCAGCTGGTCTTCCGTCATATTCTGCATGATCCTGGAAACATATTCATACAATTCCGCATCATTCACCGCTTTGATCCTGGAAATCCGCCGGATAATCCGGTCCTTGCAGATCCGCCGTTTCTTCTCGGATGGCTGAGAGTCAAACCACTCCTTCATATAAACACTCTCAAATCCTTTCATCTGCCATGCCTTGGGATTTGTGTTCTCGCCATCTTCCACATCTATCTGTGCCATTTCCACATCCAGAAGAGAGAAGTCAATCTGCGTGTCTTTATTCAAAAGAGTAAACCCGGCGTACAGGTTTTCCTTTTCCAGCAAGGCATATTCGTCTGCACAGAACAGACTGGGCGAATCAGGAATTGCAAACTGGGGAAGTCTTAACGCAAGCGCCTCTTCTCTGAACTCTGCCCTGACAGAATATGTTTTCATCGTATTTCTCACCTCCGGCGGAACATCTTCCGCTAAATCTCCTTCCTTGGCCGCAATATCTTCCCAGCAGGCATTTTCCTCCGCTTCGGCCTTATGGAAAATATCATCCAGTTCCATAGATATCGCAGCGTCCACCCCCTGATTATCCGCCTCATACACAGTGTCCCCACATACCATCTGAGTAATTCGGTTCTTCAACTCATCCGTATATAAAACAGACCCTTCCGCGGAAGCTGTTGCCTGCCCTGACCAGATTTTCGTCTGCTCCGGCTGTGACTCTTCCATCGGAAATGCAAGCTGCTCCGATAACCCAGACATATCTTCCGGCTCCTGTCCCGCATCATCCAAATCATTTGCCCGATAATCCTGGTCACTGAATCCGGCAACTTTTAATCCTGCCACTACTTTGTTACATGTGGCAAAGAAATCTGCCGAGGAAGTAATTACATAGGACAGGTTTAAAACGGCGCTCTTAGTCCTCCTGGCATTCGGCATACGAAGTATTCTTCCCACAATCTGCTCCACGTCAACCACGGAACTTCTGTTGGCAATCGTAGCCAGAATATATGCAAAAGGACAATCCCATCCCTCTTTCAGGGCATTCACGGTTATGATATAGCGGATAGCACATTCTTTCGACATCAGATCCTGATTCCTGATATCGTCCCGGTCTGCCGTCTTGATAGCAATCTGATCCCCCGGTATTCCAAGTTCAATCAGCTCTTTTTTGATCTTCTCATAGGTCGTGCTGCTCTCGTCTATATTTGTCTCTGCCTGAAGCAGCACGATCGGACGGATATACTCCCCGCCCATACTCTCCAGGCGTCCTGCCTCGTTTTCCAAACGCCCCCGCAGTCCCACCGCGGTCAGCAGTACATCACCGTGACTTTTCCTGTTATACACAATAACCGGAAGCTTGACCATTTCTTCTTTTTTCAGCTGTCTGGCATCCACGAAGGAGATGATATTGCTCCCCTGCCTGGGTGTTGCCGTCAGATCCAGTATGAACGATGGATTAAAATTCTGCAGCATCTCAACACTCAGCGCGGAAGTCGCATGATGGCTTTCATCCACGATAACAATGGGGTTCAACTGCCTTATTACCTGAATCAGCGCCGTCTCATCGGTTCCCTCCAGCAGCAAACCCGCATCACCAGGATATTTACTGAAAGCGGCTAAATTACCGTTTTCCTGATATGCTTTCCGCCCTTCTTTCCTGCTTGTCCGAAAAGAATCGTAGCTCAATGCAAAAACAGACAGATGCTCCATGACAGTGGCGGGGTTAAAGTTCTGTCCATTCATAAGCTGCTCTTTGGAATAAACCTCCACGGCACCAGAGAAATCCACATCTATCTTTCGCCTGTAAAAATGGCTGTTATCCTGCAATGCTTTCAGTGTCTGCTTCAAGATGGCATCCGATGGCACAAGCCAGACCACCGCCCTGGGATGTGCGCCCGTCATGGAATCAAAAATGGGCTTTATGGCATTTGCCGCCAAAAAGGTTTTGCCCCCGCCAGTAGGAACTTTCAGGCAGACTTGCGGAACCCCCTGAAGTGTGGTTTTATAACAGGGAATGGTTCCGGGCAGTTCCAACGGGCTGACCTCTACCCCCTTTTCTTCCCACAAGGTGTTATAGGCCTGCTTTATATTTTGTTTCTCTGTCAGCAGATTTAAAAAACGCCTTAAATCATCCAGCACTTTCCTCTGATAATCCTTTAATTCCATATGGCCCCCTATAAATACTTCCATAACACATTTGCCTGCTCTACAAGTTTCGAATATCTCTTGGTATCTTTTTGAAAGTAATGTGATATTTCTGCAGCTCCGTATCGGAAATCACACACTTGTCCGCAAATATGATATAGTTATCTGCCCTGGTCCGAATCGTTCCAAGAAACTTCCTGTCCAAAGTAGTATCTTCATCCTTTTCATAGTAAACCCCCATGCCCCGCGTTGGCACCACTGCGCATGAAACAGGGGCAATCTA